>Ga0209125_1000027_pt1 | contig 277062 bp, 229 predicted proteins | sample BarGraIncub1131A_FD_184503 | JGI IMG/M metagenome (GOLD analysis project Ga0209125, IMG submission 184503) | Arctic peat soil microbial communities from Barrow, Alaska - Barrow Graham LP Incubations 11-31A (SPAdes) (version 2) | ecosystem: Environmental > Terrestrial > Soil > Wetlands > Peat...
CTTATGGAGGTTACCATCTTGATAAATGGATACACACCCTGCCATTGTTTACAATTTTACTGTCCCTTGGAGGTGTAGCGATTGCTATTTATGTATCCATTAAAGATGTCATTAACAAAAAAAATAAATGAAGAAGGCTTACAATAAAACCATCATATTGACATCTGTTCTTTTATTGTTGGTGATCATAATCGTGCATTTCATCTTACCTGCTAACTACTCCCCCACCCTGCTTCCAATAGCACTGGTTTTATTTTCGGTAAGCTCATTTTTTAGCTTCGGAATATTTCAGAAAATACTAAACCGTTCACCCCAACAATTTATCAATTACTACATCGCCTTCAGTTTCCTGAAAATGATCATTCAGTTGTTCATACTGATCATTCTGGCTCTGATTATACGTAGCGAAGCTGTTGTATTGATTCTTTGGTACTGCATTCTTTTTGCGGTTTATGTTACAATTGAAACCGTATACGCTTTAAAACTAGCCAAAAAAGAGTGATAGTATACGAATTATAATTCTATCTCATATATGGTGGACTTACTTTGGTTTTTCTTTACCTCATTTGAACAACTCGCAGGAATGTATGTTTAAAGAAAATTGGTGAACAGTTAAACAAAAAGAAAAAAAGTAAAACATGCTTTATATTACACGGAGAGAAACTTTCAACGCTGCGCACCGACTCTTTAGAGCAGATTATGATGACAAAACAAATCTGGAAGTGTTTGGTAAATGTTCAAATCCAAATTGGCATGGTCACAACTATACACTTTTGGTGACTGTTTCCGGTGAAGTAAATCCAGAAACTGGATTTGTACTCAATCTGAAAGCATTAAGCAATATCATTCAAAATAAGATAATTGAGAAAATAGATCACAAGAACATAAATCTGGAAGTAGATTTTATGCATGGGAAAATGGCTTCAACTGAAATACTCTCGATAGCAATATGGGAACAGCTCGAAGATGAAATAAAACAACTGGGTGGTCGTTTATATTCAGTTAAATTATTTGAAACTGAAAATAATTACGCAGAATACCGTGGTGAATAAACAATAAAGACTTTTTAAAAATACGGACAATGAGCAGCGAGATAAGTAAAAGTATGATCATCGAGAATATGATGGATGATTATGCACCAAAAGATGGGTATGAAAAAATAGATTTATTTAATCTTGAAACCGTTAATAAATTAAGCTTCCATTATAGAGAAATATTAAAATTAATCGGCGAAGATGTTGAACGCGAAGGCCTTTTAAAGACACCCGAACGTGTTTCAAAAGCCATGCAGTTTTTCACGCATGGATACGATCTTAATCCGGAAGCAATTCTTTTATCTGCCATGTTCAAAGAAGATTATAAACAAATGGTACTGGTGAAAAACATTGAAATATATTCATTGTGTGAACATCATATGGTTCCATTTTTTGGTAAGGCGCACGTTGCCTATATTCCCAATGGGCATATAGTTGGTCTGAGTAAAATCCCAAGAATAGTTGATGCATTTGCACGTCGTTTACAGGTGCAGGAACGATTGACAACTCAGATCAAAGATTGCATAAGCAACACGCTCAAACCACTTGGTGTAGCTGTTGTTATCGAAGCACAACACATGTGTATGTCAATGCGTGGAATCCAGAAGCAAAATTCCGTTACGACGACCAGTGATTTTAACGGCGCTTTTATGAAAGAAGCCACTAGAGCAGAATTTATCCATTTAATCGGACAAAATCTCCATTAAAAAGGGATTGGTACACTTTTTGATTATTCAATGTCAGACATGAAATTGTAAAAACAAGTCAATTTCGTGACAACTTTGTGCATTAAACCACACAGTTTATCAATTCGTATTATCTTTGTCAAACAAAAAAATAAATCAAAAAACATGGACTATCGTAATTTTGATATGAAATCAAATCTACAGGTTGGAGAACAAACTACAACCATAGCTCGAACCTTTGTAGCAAATGTCTTCTCATGGATGTTTCTGGCTTTGGCCATCACGGCTGCTACATCCTGGTACTTCGCCAGTTCCGGCATGATTAAATACCTGTTCAGCAGTACCGGATTGAATGTTTTGGGATGGATCGTCATGCTATCTCCCTTAGGTTTTGTTATTGCCTTATCTGCAGGTTTCCAGAGATTCTCTGCTGCAACCATGACCATGCTCTTTATCGTTTACTCGATCGTCATGGGAGTGAGTCTCAGCTTTATCCTTCTGGCTTATACCGGCTCATCCATTGCGCTTACCTTTGTTTCGACATCAGTGATGTTCGGAGTAATGGCAGTGGCAGGATATACAACTAAGACTGATCTGACTAAGATGGGTTCTCTACTGTTCATGGGACTGATAGGTATCATCATTGCTTCAGTTATCAATGCTTTCATGCGTAGTTCGCAAATGGATTTTATCATCAGCATACTGGGTGTAGTTATTTTCACCGGGCTTACTGCATGGGATGTTCAGAAAGTCAAAAGAATTGGCGAACAAGCCATGGAGGGTGAGATGACCAGGAAATTAACCATCATGGGAGCCCTGACTTTGTATCTTGATTTCATCAACCTCTTTTTATTTATGCTCCGTTTTATGGGTGGCCGTAAATAATAGGTTTCAAAATAATCATCTAATTATTAACCAATAACGAAGTACATGAAGAAGGCATATGTATTTCCTGGGCAAGGTGCGCAATTTATAGGAATGGGTAAAGATTTATACGATACCTCAGACCTTGCCAGGGAAATGTTTGAAAAGGCCAATGAAATTCTTGGTTTTCGCATTACAGATTTAATGTTTGCAGGTACTGACGAAGACCTTCGCCAGACCAGGGTCACACAACCCGCTATTTTCCTTCATTCAGTCATTCTGGCTGCAACTAAAGGCACCGATTTTAAACCAGATATGGTAGCCGGACACTCTTTAGGGGAGTTTTCAGCCCTGGTAGCTTCCAGGGCTTTGTCTTTTGAAGATGGCTTAAGACTTGTTTATGCACGTGCCGTGGCCATGCAGAAAGCCTGTGAGGCCGAACCTTCAACTATGGCAGCTATTATAGGTCTCTCCGACGAAGTAGTAGAAGAAACACTCAGTACAATCGATGAGATTGTGGTTCCTGCAAATTATAACAGCCCTGGACAACTTGTCATTTCGGGTTCTTTCAAAGGCATTGAAATTGCTTGCGAAAAGCTGAAAGCTGCAGGAGCTAAACGCGCATTACCCCTGAAGGTAGGTGGCGCTTTTCACAGTCCTCTAATGGAACCTGCAAGGGTAGAGCTGGCCGAGGCAATTAATAATACACCATTCCTCACACCTATCTGCCCTATATATCAGAATGTAAATGCTCAATCTGTTGAAATGCCTGAGGTGATCAAAGAAAATTTGATTGCTCAACTCACATCCCCTGTTCGTTGGACACAGATCATCCAGAATATGGTTGCTGATGGAGCTACAACTTTCGTAGAAGTTGGTCCCGGCAGTGTTCTTCAGGGTCTGGTCAAAAAAATAGCCCCCACTGTTGAAACAATGGGAGCATAAGGTCCTGCAACATAAAACAAAATAAGGTCGTATTTCTTTCGGAATACGACCTTTTATTTTTTTATCGGGTTATATATTGCTTCTCATAATATTTCTGATAACTTCCCGTAGTCACATCATCAAGCCACTCCTGATTGTTCAGATACCAGTCGATGGTCAGTTCAAAACCTTCATCAAACCGTATTGACGGATCCCAACCCAGTTCGGCTTTGATTTTTGAGGCATCTATTGCATATCGCAAATCATGACCGGCACGGTCTTTTACATAAGTGATAAGTTTTACCGATGTTCCTGGTTCACGGTTTAGCTTTCTATCCATGATTTCACAAAGTTTTTTAACCAGATCAATGTTTTTCCATTCATTGTTACCGCCAATATTGTAAGTCTCACCGGTTTCCCCTGTGTGAAAAATCAGATCAATAGCACGGGCATGGTCAACTACATAGAGCCAATCACGAATATTTTCGCCTTTTCCATAAACAGGAAGCGGTTTACTATGCCAGATATTATTGATACACAAAGGCAATAGCTTTTCGGGAAACTGGAAAGATCCATAATTATTGGAACAGTTTGATACAATCGTTGGCATTCCATAAGTATGGAAATAGGCCCTGACAAGGTGATCAGAACTAGCTTTTGAAGCAGAATATGGACTCCTTGGATCGTAAGCAGTAGTCTCAACAAACTTTCCTTCCTCACCAAGCGAACCATAGACCTCATCAGTCGAGATATGATAAAACCGTTTCCCAACAAAAGAATCCTTCCACGCATTACGGGCAGCATTCAACAAGTTTACGGTTCCGATAATATTGGTCATGATAAATTCCATGGGGTTTGATATCGAACGATCTACATGACTCTCAGCAGCCAGATGTATGACACCATCAATATTATAAGTAGAGAAAAGCTGATTCATTTCAGCTGCATCGGTGATGTCCCCTTTTACAAAAGTATAGTTTGGGCTATCTTCTATGTCTTTCAGATTCGCAAGATTTCCTGCATAAGTGAGTTTATCCAGATTAATGATCATGTAATCAGGATATTTATTCACAAATAAACGAACCAGGTGAGAGCCTATAAAGCCAGCACCACCAGTTATAAGAATATGTTTCTCAAAATGATTCATGGTATATATTTTTTGGAAGCCAAAGATAGAAAAAACTATCGCCCGAATCAAAGAAACGGGTAATGAGCTTTATAATGTAATATTAAATGCTTTATGCCTTACCGGCAAGATGTTTTTCCCAGTTCCATGCAGTCCGCATCATCTCGTCCAAACCAATTTCAGTCTTCCACCCCAGTTCGTCATTGGCAAATGAAGTATCGGCCCAAACCTTTTCAATATCACCCGGACGGCGATCTACAATTTTATAATTCAACTTTACATTATTTATCCGCTCAAAGGCTTCGATGACTTGTAATACTGAATATCCATTACCAGTACCAAGGTTGAAAATTTCCATCTTCTTCTTATTTTTTGCATCGGTTAACCTGTTAATGGCTACAACATGTGCTTTAGCAAGATCAACTACATGCAAATAATCGCGGATAGCTGTCCCGTCAGGAGTATCATAGTCATGTCCGAAAACACTCAGGCATTCACGTTTACCAATTGCGGTTTGTGTAATAAAAGGGATTAGATTACCGGGAACCCCAAGTGGAAGTTCTCCAATTAGAGCTGATCCGTGTGCACCAATTGGGTTAAAATAGCGCAAGGCAATTGAATTGATTTCCGTAGCTCCGGTTGTAAACTCAATAATCTCTTCACACATTTGTTTGGTATTGCCATAGGGGGACCATGCTTTCTTAATGGGAGCGTTTTCAGTTACCGGCAAAACATCAGGTTGTCCATAAACAGTACATGATGATGAAAAAACCAGATTCCGCATGCCGTGCAATTTCATACAAGCCATGATATTAAGCAATGATTGAATATTATTCCTGTAATACTCCAGTGGCTTGAACATCGACTCCCCTACAGCCTTAAAAGCAGCAAAGTGAATGATGCCGTCCAGATCATGATGACGTGAAAAGAATTCAGCCGTTGAAGCCTCGTTGGCTAGATCAAAGTTTTCAAAGTGTGGGCGGGTACCGGTGATTTTAGTGATATTATCCAGCACTTCGATATTTGAGTTCGAGAGATTATCAACAATCAGAACCTCAAATCCTTTGTGCTGAAGCTCCACAACAGTATGCGATCCGATATATCCGGTGCCACCTGTAACAAGTATTTTCTTCATTTTAAATAGTTTAATTTTCTTTTAATCCTTGTCTATTCAGACTACAAACCAGACAAGTTTACAAACAGAATAGGGTGAAGATATTGATCAAATTATATTTTAACCACAATGCCATCTTTCAACAGATATTTTTCATGGCTCTCGGGACAAACCCCAATGCCCTCCTGATCAAACTTCAGCTTATGGCCATATTCACTCATCCAGCCGGTTTGTCGTGCAGGGTTGCCAATCACCAATGCGAATGCAGGCACATGTTTTGTCACTACAGCCCCTGCACCAATAAAAGCATATTCCCCGATATCATGCCCACAAACAATGGTTGCATTGGCGCCAATCGTAGCCCCTTTCTTAACAATCGTCCGTGCATATTGATCTTTACGGTTTATAGCACTCCTTGGATTTATCACATTCGTAAAGACCATCGACGGACCCAGGAATACATCATCCTCGCAAATCACACCGGTATAAATGGAGACATTATTTTGAACCTTTACATTGTTACCCAGAACAACCCCGGGTGAGACGACTACATTCTGACCAATATTACAATTATTTCCGATTACGCAATTATGCATAATATGTGAAAAGTGCCATACTTTGGTTCCAATCCCAATTATGCATCCTTCATCAATTATTGCGGTTTCATGAACAAAATATTCCTTTTCCAACTTCAGTTTATATTTACAAAGTAATGATAACAAAAGTAAAAATTAAAACCGGAAGTGTGGCTCCCGGTTTTAGATTTATCTGTTTACAAATTCGAGTATCGAGGATGTGATCAGTTCAAGTTGTTCTTCATCCAATTCAGTATGCATGGGCAAAGAAATAACATGTTTGCAAAGATGCTCTGTAACTGGAAAATCGCCTTCCTTATAACGCGGATCCAGATACGCCTTCTGCATATGCAATGGAACCGGATAATAGATCATAGCTGGCACATTTTTCGTACCCAGATGCGAAATCAAACCTGCACGATCAACACCATCGAGTACTAATGTGTATTGATGAAAGACATGAGTGGACTGTGGAAAATGTACTGGTGATTTTAATTTAGGATGATTTTTAAATGCCTTGTCATAATAAGCTGCTGCTTTGTTGCGCTTTGCTGCATAATCATCAAGATATTGCAGCTTAACTTTCAGAATAGCAGCCTGAATACTATCGAGTCTCGAATTAACCCCAATATAATCATGATAATAACGAACCGTCATACCATGATTTACCACAACCCTGAGTTGTTTCGCTAATTCGTCATCATTAGTAAAGATAGCACCACCGTCACCATAGCAACCCAGGTTCTTTGAAGGGAAGAAAGAAGTACATCCAATCTGTGCAATCGTTCCGGCCTTTTTAGTAGTACCGTCTTTAAAAATATAATCTGCTCCGATAGCCTGGCATGCATCTTCTATCACATAGAGATTATGCTTTTTGGCTATATCCATGATGGCATCCATATCGGCACATTGACCAAACAGATGAACAGGTACAATCGCCCTGGCCTTTGCTGTGACAGCACGTTCGATTGCCAACGGATCAATATTAAAAGTATCGGGATCAACATCAACCACAACCGGTGTAAGGCCCAATAAAGCTATCACCTCTGCTGTCGCAATAAAAGTAAACGAAGTAGTAATGACCTCGTCACCCGGTTTCAATCCGAGAGCCATCATCGAAACCTGTAAAGCATCCGTGCCGTTAGCACATGGGATCACATGTTTCACATCAAGATATGCTTCCATATCTTTTTGAAATTGCTGTACTGAAGGTCCGTTAATAAATGCTGTAGAATCTATTACTTCGTGAATGGCTGCATCTATTTCTCCCTTGATATTTTCATATTGACTCTTGAGGTCAACCATGTTTATTTTTCTCATCGACAGAATGCTTTGAATAATGAATTACTATTTTTTTAATCGGGCAAAGATAACGATTATTCATTATTTCTTTCCCATGTTGTTATTCCATTCACAATATAAATATTCAAAAATTCGAGTTACTTTTACCTTTTAAACAACCTTACAGTTTATTCATCGGTTAAAAGATTCATCTGATGAGTTTAATCTATAATATAGCCATTGCGTTTTATGTAACGATCATTCGCATCGCAGCTTTTTTCAATCCAAAAGCCCAGCAATGGGTTGATGGTCGCAGAAAAATATTCAGAAAAATTGAAGATGCACTCAGAGGGAATACACTTCCACTCATCTGGGTTCATTGTGCCTCGTTGGGAGAGTTTGAACAAGGTCGACCTGTCATAGAAGCCATCAAAGTACAACATCCCGATAAAGGCATCTTCCTGACTTTCTTTTCTCCATCCGGATTCGAAATCAGGCAAGATTATAAAGGAGCAGATTATATCTTTTACCTTCCTTCAGATCTACCCTTTAATGCACGACGCTTTCTGAATCTGGTACGACCCCGCCTGGTTGTAATTGTCAAATATGAGTTTTGGTTTAACTATCTGCGTCTGTTACGCAAACGACAAGTACCAACGTTGATCATCTCTGCCATCTTCAGGCCTTCTCAACATTTTTTCAGTTGGTATGGAGGATGGTTCAGAAGAAATCTGAGAGGGATTACCCACTTCTTTGTTCAGAATGAACAATCAGCACAGTTACTCCACTCCATTGGCATCAGGCAGTTCACCATAAGTGGTGATACCCGTTTCGACAGAGTAGCAACCCTTGCAGAGAATTGCAAACCCTATCCACTCATCGAACAATTCCGCGGTAACCAAAAACTATTTCTAGCCGGCAGTACATGGCCTGTCGATGAAGAGCTCATCAAGGCCTTGTCTCTATCCAATCAGTGTTTCAAAATCATCATCGCTCCCCATGAAGTACACGAAGAACACATCCTGAATATCGTACAATTGTTTGACGGTCACGCACTCCGCTATTCAAAAGCCACTCCTGAAAACGTCTTAGCGACAGAAATACTGATCATTGACAACATCGGCATCCTTTCCAACCTTTATCAATATGCATATCTGGCTTATATCGGTGGAGCCTTTGGCAAAGGTCTGCACAACATTCTGGAAGCGGCTACCTTTGGCAAGCCTGTCATCTTTGGACCCAATTACAGCAAGTTCAATGAAGCCATTGATCTCGTTGAACGCCAAGGTGTATTCTGTATCCATGATGCAGCAGAATTGATTAATGTTTCAACGAAACTTTCCACTGAAGAAACTGTTTACATTCATGCTTCAAAACAGTGTTTAAAATATGTTGCCGCGATGAGAGGAGCCACCTCGCTCATCCTACTAGAAATCAAAAAACAGCTCATCTGAAAAGATGAAAAAATTGAATGGAAAGAGACTTATCTTAGCTAAAAATTATCAACCATGAATTTCAATATTAAAAAGGTGCACAAAATGGAGGGCCTGCCAAATGTAATCGTATTGGCTGACAAACCTGCAAACCTTCCTGCCGGATTACTGACGCCAACAGAAATAGCGTATATCACCAATCAGTTTGAAGTTCATGAGAAAAATCAATTTGAATTCAACAAGTTTGATCATTGGCAGTTCATTCACCTCCTCGACCTCGAAGAGCACACCCCTTTTAAACGTGCAGAGAGCCTGCGCAAGGCAGGAGATAAACTGGCACAATCACTCAATGAACAGAAGTGTGAATCGGTAACCATCATTGATTGTCTGACTGAAAATAACGCCACATTTTATCTGATCGAAGGCATTGCCCTGGGGAATTACCAGTTTCTGAAATATCAGACAAAAGCTGCCGATAAACGAAATACGCTTAAAGAAGTAATTATCATTTCACAGATTATCAAACAGGCATCAATTGACGAGCTAAACTGTGTGATTGAGGCTGTCTGGATGGCACGAGACCTGATCAATGAGCCCAACTCTACACTCACCGCCACCCACCTGTCCGACGCGTTGAGCGATATGGCTCACAAGGTTGGGATAAAAGTAGAAGTGTTCAATCAGAAGAAGATTGAATCATTGAAGATGGGCGGACTGCTTGCCGTAAACCGTGGTAGTGAAGAGCCAGCCACTTTTACGGTCATGGAATACAATCCACAAAATGCTGTCAACAAACAACCTTTCGTCTTAGTAGGCAAAGGAGTTGTCTTCGACACCGGAGGCAATAGCCTGAAGCCTACAGGATCAATGAAAACAATGAAGAGTGATATGGCAGGGGCTGCTGTAGTAGGAGCTACTATATATGCCATTGCTCGCGCTCATCTCCCTGTTCATGTTGTGGCACTGATTCCCTCCACCGATAACCGGATCAATAGCAAAGCTCTCGTTCCTGATGACATCATTACTATCTCAGATGAGACAACTGTAGAAATTATCAATACTGATGCTGAAGGACGACTGATTCTGGCTGATGCGTTGGTCTATGCAAAACATTTTAATCCAATGTTGGTAATCGATCTGGCTACCCTGACCGGCTCTGCTGCATCGGCAATCGGAAATGTTGGCGCTGTAGCCATGCACAATGACAGTGAAAATTATTATGACACCCTCTCCGACTGTGGATTCAAAGTTCATGAAAGGCTGGTCGCATTCCCGATGTGGGATGATTATGCTGAGATGCTTAAATCGGATATCGCGGACATTAAACAACTTGGGGGAAAGAGTGCCGGAGCTATAACAGCGGCTAAGTTCCTTGAACACTTTACCGACTACCCCTGGATTCATATCGATATGGCGGGAACTTCATTCAGCGAAAAACGCGATTCCTACCGTGGTTTGGGAGGAAGTGGCTTTGGGGTCAGGCTCCTGTTTGACTTCGCAAAAGAATTGGCAGAAGAAGATTAATAATTAGAAAGCCCGTTGAATTTTCAACGGGCTTTCTAATTATTTAATCCTTTTTATTCATGATATCAGTCTGATGATTGATCGACTCCTGGTGGATGGCTTTAAACAGGTTATTGATGAATTCCGGACTTAGCCCTTCAGCAGCACCCATCTCTATGGTCTTGTTCATAATCTCATCCCAACGTCCAGCCTGGAAGATCGTTATGCTCTGCGTTTTCTTAACCTTTCCGATATCTTCAGATACCCTCATACGTGTACCCATCAAACGGATGATCTCAACGTCAAGCTTATCGATCTGCCCGCGTAACTCTTCAAGATTCTGAAGAAACCCGGGATCACTCGTTTCAGGTGAACGCAATGCCAATCTGCCAAGCATACGAGAAAGTTCGTAAGGGGTAATCTGTTGTTTTGCATCACTCAATGCAACAGACGGATTACAATGTGTTTCAATGATCAACCCATCATAACTCAAGTCAAAGGCACGTTGCGAAATATCTTCAAGCAGGGAAGTATTTCCTGCAATGTGTGAAGGATCACAGATGATAGGCAGTGTGGGCAACATGCGTCGCAGATCAAGCGGAATCTGCCAGTGCGGAGGATTCCGGTATGCTGATTTCTCGAAACGGGAGAAGCCGCGATGAATGGCGCCAATCTTTGAAATACCTGCACGTGCTATGCGTTCAATTGCACCTACCCAAAGTTCTACGTCAGGATTTATCGGATTTTTGATCAACACCGTTATATCAACACCCTGCAAGGCATCGGCAATTTCCTGAACAGCAAATGGATTCGTCGTAGTGCGTGCACCGATCCAGATAATATCGATTCCGGCTTTCAACGCTTCGTAAACATGCTTCACATTGGCAACCTCAGTAGCTGTCAATAAACCAGTTTCCTGCTTCACCGTCCTCAGCCATTGCAGACCCACAGGACCCACACCTTCAAACATATTGGGACGCGTACGTGGTTTCCATATCCCTGCTCTGAAAGCCGAAACTTTAGTAAGATCCATTCCACGAGCCGTCTCCACCATCTGCTCTTCACTTTCTGCACTGCAAGGACCGGCAATAATGAACGGTTTAGGGTTCTTGACGCCCCAGTTTGCAATAGGTTCGAATTTTATTTCTGCTTTCATTTCTTTGCTTTTTGTAAATGTGGTTTAATATTTCCGATTTATCTTATTATTCAAACCTGATCATAAGACCAAAGTTTAAACTTATTATTTCAATATTTTCTGAATTTTATTTGCTTCACGGATAAGGCTGTAAATTTCAGCCAGATTACTATCCGCGATTCCCTGTCTGAAAGCCTGCATTTTCTCAATGAAGGTGTCGATTACCTCAAGCAGATTAGCCGAATTCTCATCAAAAATAGGTGTCCACATATCCGGAGAGCTCTTTGCTAATCTGACCGTCGAATCAAAACCTCCACTGGCCAGGTTCACAATGGTCTTCTCATCCCGTTCTTTCTCCAGCACCGTAAGCGCCAATGCAAAAGAGGTGATATGTGATATATGCGAGACATAAGCCGCGCTGTGATCATGATTGTTAGCGTTCATGTACATCACGTGCATACCAACAGTTTCGTACATCCTGCGGATCAGATCTACAGCCACTACGTCGCTATCATCTGCATCACAAATAATGGCTGCTTTCCCTTCAAAAAGTCCTTTTTTGGCTGCCGTGGGTCCCGAATATTCCGTCCCGGCCATGGGGTGCGACAACACAACCTGTGAACGGTTCTTATGTCCGTAAGCAACTTCTGCCACACTGCATTTGGTCGATCCCATATCAGTAACAACCTGTCCGGGTTTTAAATTTTCAAGAATTCCCGGTAACAGAAGTTTGGTAACATTTATTGGGGTGGCTATGATAATCAAGTCAGCACGGTCAGTGCCTTCATCCAGCATCACCATCTCATCAACCAGACTGAGCTGTAAAGCCATATCTGCATGCAACATATTATTATCCACTCCCAGCACAACATCGGCAAAGCCGCGTTCTTTGAGGTCCAGGGCCAACGACCCTCCAATTAATCCGGTACCTATAACCGTAACTGTCATCATGTATATAAACTTGTTTAAATTGCTATTCTTTGTTCCATCTGCGAAAACCGTACTGGTGCACATACTGTTTTTAATCGCCAAAGGGCTTCTTTCAACATCGTTTCATTGCTGCACAATGAGATCCGGATATAATTATCGCCATTTGATCCGAAAATCAATCCCGGAGTAATAAAGACCCTTGCCAATTGAAGCAACGCATCGGTCAGATGTTCTGCACTGCCCGATTTAGCGGGAACAGCACCCCAAAGAAACATTCCAACCTGGTTTATGTCGTAAATGCACCCCAGGTGATCAAATATGGCGCTGGCAATTTTTCTTCGTTCAGTATATTGCTTATTCATCTCAACATACCATTCATCAGGGGATTCCAAAGCCACAGCGGCAGCTTCCTGCAAAGGCAGGAACATACCAGAATCCATGTTGCTCTTAATCCTCAAAATATATTGTATGAAATCCGGTTGACCAGCAACCATACCCATGCGCCAGCCTGCCATGTTGTGCGACTTACTCATCGAATTCAGTTCAAGAGCTACCTCCTTAGCGCCTTCGACAGCCAGTATACTCAACTGTTCATTATTCAGGATGAAGCTGTATGGATTGTCATTACAGATCAGAATCTGATGTTTCTTTCCAAAAGCAACCAAACGTTCAAACAACTCCATGGTTGCCCTGGCACCGGTTGGCATGTTTGGATAGTTGACCCACATCAGCTTAACACGGCTCAAATCGGTCTTTTCAAGTGCCTCAAAATCGGGTTGCCACTTGTTTTCTTCCATCAGGTCATAATAAACCACTTCACCACCAGCAATCTTTGTGGCAGAGGCATAAGCAGGGTAACCAGGGTTTGGAATCAACACTGCATCTCCCGGATTCAGAAATGCCATCGAGATATGCATGACGCCCTCTTTTGACCCCATTAATGGAAGGATCTCGTTGGCAGGATTAAGTGTGACTTTAAAATGTTTAGCATACCAATTTGCAAAATTTTGTCGCAATACAGGAATCCCGATATAACTCTGATAACCATGACTGTTATCCTTGTGAGCGCTTTCGACCAGTTTTTCTATAGTTGGCGATGAAGGTGGAAGATCAGGGTTACCGATTCCAAGGTTGATAACCACAATCCCTTCCTTGTTCATTTCTCTGATCTGCTCCAATTTGCGTGAAAAGTAATACTCTTCAACTGCATTAACACGATGAGCCGGTTGAATTTTCATCTCTTAATTTTTTACCTGTGAAGAAACCTGTAATTGTATAGGCGACTGAACAATTGTCTTTGCGGATTCATATTCACCAAGAATCTCAAGATTGATGGTTAAGGGTCGGATAGCATCAAGCGACTGGGTATAACGCAATAAATCATCGAACGTTACGTCCACATAGAAAAAGTATTGCCATTCTTTGCCCAGTATGGGCAGCGACTGGATCTTGGAAAGATTCACATCATAAAAAGCAAGCACCGACAATACCTTGGCCAGGCTCCCCGTTGCATGAGGAAGGCTGAAACAAAGCGATGCCTTGTTATATGCGCTTCTTTCATTCGGACTCTGTATGTAATTATCTGGTTCAATGACCAGGAAACGTGTAAAGTTTCTTTTATTGGTTTCTATACCTTTGGCCAGGATTTCGAGTCCAAAAAGATCAGCCGCACGTTGACTGGCAATAGCCCCGGCCCCTACCCTGTTTTCATCCAGAATCATTTTAGCGCTTAAGGCAGTATCATCGGTTTCGATGAGTTTGATATGCGGATAGGGCTTAAAGAATTCACGGGTCTGGGCGATGGCGATGGGATGTGAATGTACTTCAGTAAGTTCTGCAATGCTTTGTCCCGGCAGAGCCATCAGGTTTTGACGAACACGCAGCAGGATTTCACCTGTCACCTTCAGTTTCGAATCACGCAACAAAGTATAGTTATGCAAAAGGCTGCCTGCGACAGTATTTTCGATAGCCATCAATCCACAATCCGCCTGGTTAGTGCTCACGGCAAAAAAGACATCTTCAAACGTCACACAAGGAACCACTTCTGCGTCATCCTTGAAATAGGATAATGCGGCTGTCTCATGAAATGAACCGTAACCACCCTGAATGGCGACTCGTTTGATTGTTTTGCTTTCTGCATTTTTCATTATCGTTCAATATTTGGAATAAAAAAAGGTCCCGGGAAATCCCGGGACCTTTAAAGAATATTTTTAGTTTAAAACATTACAATATAAGTCCCGGTCCCGTGGTATAAAAATAAAAGAAGTAAAAGAAAAAGAAACTGACTGCAAACCAGAAACGGCTAGCAGTAGTGAGGGAAGAGGCAATATGTAATATTTGTTTTTTCATTCAATCGTAAAAATCATTTTTCAAAACTTCTGCAGAGGAAACATCCACTACATTGCTTTTGTTGTGCAAAGGTTGGTATTATTTCAATAGAAACGATAATAAAGGTTAATTATTTTCCATACCGGAATAAATATTTAACACTATTAGCATTTTTCTATACAAATTCCACAGTTGAACGTTTAAAACAGGTATATTTTGTTTTTCAAAAATTAACACTCAATTTCAATTGTCCACCCAGTCCTTCGCGAATAATTCTCATTAGAGTTGAAAGTCTAATATCAGAAGCATCATTTTCAATTCTTAAAATATAAGACTTGGTTGAACCACATTAAAAAAAAATAGTCAAAATATTTTGCTTGCATTTCATTTAAAATTTGATTAAAATTGCACATAAAAACGTCCAATAAAGCCGGTTTTTGAAGCCTTGAAAAAAACACTTTTTCTGCTTTTGTCAAAAGCTGAAGAAAGGAGAAGGTCACCGGTCAACATCCTGATTGAAAATTAACCCCCATCATTCTTATTTTACTCCCTGTTTACTTAAGGGATATTTTCATATAATTTACTTTTTAGCCATATCAAAGCCATATTGAAGCCATATCGAAGCCATATTGATCCCATATATATTAATATGGCATCAATATGGCTTCGATATGGCTTCAATATGGGATTGAATTGGGATTGAATTAAATTATATGGGCATAATAGGAGAATATTCCGGGAATATTCCGGGAATTTAATGATTCAATTTTAGAAATGATGGAGATTGATTTTCTTTACGATCTATTATTCACCCACTAAAAGTAAGCTATTTTATCGGGCCTTTCAAAACTGATAGAAGATTATTTCTTTACTTTTTTAAGTATATCCACTCTTTGACCATTCACAAAGACTTCGGCTTCAATGATGTTCCCCTGAGCATCTTTGACGATCTGAACTTCCCGGGGTGAATTTTCTATTATAAAACAAGTCGGTGATTTAGGAATCAGTTTGAAAGTCTTTCCGGAAGGATCGGTTGCTAATAAGGCATCGTCTTTTACAGCGATGATGATGGATTCATTCTGATTGGTCTTATATTCGCCCATAACGTCTTTCAGATTGTTCATCGATAGATCTGTACTTTTTGCTTTGCCCGGTGGGATGGAGGGCAAGATATAATCAGCCATTATTTCGAAAGGGCGGTGTTCGTTTTCCGTGAAATTGCCGGCGGTCATCACCATGACTAAGTTTTGATCCGGTACAACAATGATGGCTTGTTCACCCCATCCGAGGGCATAATAAGTCCTGAAAAGCTGATGGTTTATGCTGTAATCCAGAACCCGCCACAGGTAACCATAATCCAGTGAACCAAGATTGATCTTGGGGGTTGTTGAAGCAGTAACCCACACTTCAGAGATCAATTGTTTTCCATTCCAGTTGCCCTTATTCAAATACAAAAGTCCAAATTTCAGCATATCCCGCGACCTCAGTTTCAACCCACCTTCTGTCCTGGTAACACCATTGTCATCAACATCCCATGAATATTTTTTAACACCCAAATCATTGAAAAGATATTTTTTAGCAAAAGCATCTGGAGTTTGGTGGGTAGCGGTTTCAATGATGTGACCCAACATGAGGGACAACCCGTTATTGTAATAGAAATGGGTTCCGGGAGTATATTTCAGAGGCTTGTTCAGGATATACGTAAAGTAATCTTTGGTTTTATACATCTCGCTGTCGTCGCTGGGTTCATCGAAAGACAACCCTTTCCAATCCACTCCGGCCGACATCGTCAGTAAATCCTGAATCCGGATGTTATAATTGTTTTTTATCCAGTTTGTTTGGTCGTATCCTTTAAAATATTGAGCGACAGGTTCATTTACACTTTTCAAATAATGTTTATCCAAAGCAATACCAGTGAGGGCAGAAGCAAAGCTCTTGGTCACAGACATTACCCGGTGCGGTTTTTCACGGGAATTGTTATAAAAGTATTCTTCCAGCACCAGCTTATTATCTTTTAAGATCAACAGGCTATGAATGTTAGGGATTTCCTGGTTGATGATTTTGGTCATTAACCTGTTTATGAGCTTAGTATCGAGTCCTACCCCGCTAAGGTTTGCACATTGAATGTCATCGGTTAATTGCTGTGGCTGAATGTAGTGATAGTTCACATTTCTGTTTCCCTGATTATCAACACGGGGAATCTTGTAAGCAAGCTTTTCTACCGGGATCCTTCTTAACGTAAATGAAACCGACTGTTTATTGGAAGTTTTTTTAAATCCCCGGATTACGGAGTCCCCCGGCAAGAATTTCCCGTCATATTTATCAATGCCCCAGAATCTTTCAAAATGTAAGCTGTCGTTGAGGTAATAAAGATTTTCTCCCGACATGCCAAGCCAATCCTCATCAGGTTCATCGCATATCAGTTTGAGTTGCCCTTTTATCTCTTTAAACTCCAGAACCAGCTTTGGATTGTGGATTGGATCACTGAATGTAGCTTCCCAGAAGCCCAGGATCTTATTTTGATTTTCCTGACAAGCAGATTGACTGAAAACAACTACTAACAGTATGAGTAGGATTTTCCGGGTCATGGTGGTGATTTTATCGTTTATTGTGTAATCAGCAGAAAAAAGTCCCAATGTATTATCAGAACAAAAATAAGGTATTTGATTTTCATTATCAAGCAAATATGCACCTTTTTTAAAGTCTTGTCATGTTATAAAGCACACTTGTTCTATGTTGGACAATCAGATGAAGTATTACAGTTGCCTAAAGATCCTAAAATATGAAATCAATACCCTCTATCTCAAATAAAAATCACCTATTTTTGCAATACAATACTAACGATTATGACAAAGGATAAAAACGGGAAACTACATATAGGCATAACGCATGGCGACCTAAACGGTGTCGGCTATGAACTGATCATCAAAACACTTATGGATCAACGCCTCTATGAATTGTTTACCCCGGTTGTATATGGTTCTTCTAAAGTGGCTTCGTATCATCGCAAGACACTCAATGTTCCGGATTTTAGTTTTAATATCGTCAAGAATGCAGAACAGGCTCAGGAAAACAAACCTAATCTGATCAACCTGGTTGATAAAGAGGTCAAGATTGACCTTGGAAAATCCACAGAGGTAGCAGGTGAGCTTGCCTTATTGGCTTTGGAGACTGCCATCACCGACATCAAGAGTGGTGCGATAGATGTCCTGGTTACTGCCCCTATCAATAAAAAGAATATTCAATCTCCTGATTTCCATTTCCCCGGTCATACAGAATATCTTGCTGCAAAATTTGGATGTGAAGACGTGCTGATGCTCATGGTCAGAAACCAACTCCGCATTGGGATGATTACAGGCCATATGCCACTTAGAGATGTCTCCCAGACATTGACTGTCGAGTTGATTCTCAAAAAAATAAAAACATTGTACGCTTCGCTCCTCCGTGATTTTGGCATCAATAAGCCTAAGATTGCCATTCTCGCCCTCAACCCACATGCCAGTGACAATGGCCTGATCGGTGACGAAGAGGAAAAGGTCATCTCCCCGGCGATTACCCAAGCTAACGAACAAAACATGATGGTCTTTGGACCTTATGCTGCAGATGGATTCTTTGCATCGATGAATTATAAACATTTTGATGGCATCCTGGCTATGTATCATGATCAGGGAATGATACCATTTAAGGCTCTGGCATTCGATACAGGGGTCAATTTCACAGCCGGGCTACCTATAGTCCGTACTTCACCTGCTCACGGCACAGCTTATGAAATTGCCGGAAAAGACAATGCCTCTATCGACTCATTCCGTGAAGCACTGTATCTTTCGATCGATATTTACAACAACAGGCTCCTGTACGACGAGCTTCATCTAAATCCTCTTAAATCTACAGGAACAAGTTCAGTTTCAAACGAAGCATAACAAGAACAGGCCTGCATTCACCGGCCTGTTCCTGTTTAAACCAAAACCCATGTTACTGGCAGAACGCTATACAACAACGTGGTTAACCCACACCATCAAAGGCAGAGTCTATAGAGCCGGTTTGCCTGAACGCGAAATAGAAGAGGTCATTATTGACAGCCGCAAACCCATCCTGACTACCAATGCGGTTTTTTTTGCATTAGTAACCCCAAAAAATGATGGTCACAAGTACATTAAAGACCTTTACGATAAGGGGGTCCACGTATTTGTAGTCTCTGAAATACCCAATGATGACATTGTCATTCATAATGCTATCCTTATCAGGGTTGATGATACATTGAGCGCACTTCAAAACTTTGCTTTCATGCATAAAAAAGATTACTCCATTCCCGTGATCGGGATTACCGGGAGTAACGGAAAGACCATTGTAAAAGAGTGGTTGTTCCAATTGCTGAATTCAAAATTCAATATCGTCCGAAGCCCAAAGAGTTGGAATTCACAGATTGGCGTTCCGCTTTCTTTGCTGCAAATGAGTAAAGAAGACAACCTGGCAATCTTCGAAGCCGGGATCTCTGAACCCGGAGAAATGAAATCGTTGGGTTCATTGATAGACCCTGAGATCGGAATTCTTACGAATATCGGCCCGGCACACGACGAATATTTCAAGAGTTGGGAAGAAAAGTTAACCGAGAAGTTATGGCTTTTCGTTAAATCAAAGACACTGATCTACAATGGCGATGATGAATTAATAGACAAAGTCGTGCAAAAGTTCCTGGGTCATTCACCCATAGAATTATTCACATGGGGACATAAGAAAAAAAACAGCTTGAGGATTACCAGTATGCTGAGCAACCATCAGCATACCATCATTGAAGCCCTTTATGAAAAGGAGAAATTGCGTATCAGTATTCCTTTTATCGATAAAGCTTCTATAGAAAATGCGATGAATTGCTGGGCTACCCTGATCAAAACGGGCGTTGATAATGATTTCATTGCTGAGATGATGCCTACATTGATCCCTATCGAAATGCGTCTCGAACTCAAAGAGGGAATCAACAATTGTTCCATCATCAACGACAGCTACAGTTCAGACCTGAACTCGCTGAATATAGCCCTCGACTTTCTGGGCCAACAGCAGCAACATCCTAAGCGTACCATCATCCTCTCGGATATCCTTCAAAGTGGAAAAGATGAATTGCAGTTATATAGCGAGATATCACATCTTTTGAAATCCAAAGGTGTGAACCGGTTAATCGGGATTGGTCCTGCTTTACTTAAATACAGCCATTTATTTGAGTTTGATAAAGTATTCTTTAATTCTACCGGAGCTTTTCTGCAGGATTTTGATTACCAGACCCTGCACAATGAAACAATACTGTTGAAAGGCGCCCGTATCTATGAATTTGAAAAGATCCTGGAACGGCTTCAACAAAAGGCACACGAAACCGTGCTCGAAATCAATCTGGATGCCTTAATTCATAACCTGAATTTTTATCGCAACAACCTGAATCCGGGTGTCAAAGTGATGGCTATGGTAAAAGCATTTTCCTATGGCAGTGGAGGATTTGAGATTGCAAACATGTTGCAATACTATCATGTTGATTATCTGACGGTAGCATATGCGGATGAAGGCATCGAACTTCGGAAAGGCGGGATCTCCATGCCTATCATGGTGATGAACCCTGAAGAGCAAGGGATGGATGGTATGATCCGTTATCATCTGGAACCCGAAATATACAACTTCAGAGTTTTAGATATGCTTGAAAAAGCGTTGAATGTTCATGCTGAAGACATAAATGAGCCTTTTCCGGTGCACATCAAGTTTGATACCGGCATGCACAGGCTGGGTTTCGAACAGGAAGACTTAGAAGAGTTGAGCGTTCGATTGCGAAGAAACCGCAAGATAAAGGTATGTTCGGCATTCTCACACCTGGCCGGAAGTGATGATCCTGCATTAGATGGATTTACCTCACAACAAATTCAGCTCTTCAAGTCAATGACAGAGGAATTAAGCATAGACCTCGGATATAACTTCATGCGCCATATCCTGAATTCGGGAGGCATTAAGCGGTTTGTATATGCCCAGTTTGACATGGTTCGTCTCGGAATAAGTCTGTATGGTGTATCTGCTAATCCGGCTGAACAGGTATTCCTACAGAACGTCAGCACACTTAAAACAATTATTTCTCAGACTAAATATATAAAACCCGGAGATACAGTTGGATATGGAAGAAGCTATACGGCGCCTGTTTTAATGAAAATCGCAATTATTCCGATTGGCTACGCTGACGGATTGAGTCGTAGGTTGAGTAACGGAGTCGGCAAAGTCCTGGTCAATGGGAAAGTTGTACCCATCATCGGAACTGTATGTATGGACATGTGTATGATCGACATCACAGACGTTGAAGCCAACGAAGGAGATACTGTAATCATATTCGGCAAGGAGTTGCCCATTCAGGAAATAGCAAAGTCAATTGATACAATACCTTATGAAATCCTGACCGGTATTTCACGAAGGGTAAAGCGCATTTACTTCCAGGAATAACCTTTAGAATTTCTCTTCTTCTGTTTTGGCATTGATTTGTTGTCCGGAGCAGTCACTGTCAAAATGAAAATTCAGTGGTTTCTCGAAATCACCCATGTTGAGTTTTATACTTGGATCGTTATATACCCGCTGCATATAAAGCGCCCAAATAGGCAAAGCCATATTTGCACCCTGACCCAGATTAGTTGAACGAAAATGGACGCTTCGGTCTTCGGCTCCAACCCAAACTCCGGTTACCAGATCTGGCGTTAATCCCATAAACCAACCATCAGAGTTATTTTGAGTCGTACCGGTCTTACCGGCAATAGGGTTCATCAATTTATACTTGAATTGTATTCGCCTTCCAGTTCCGGATTCAACTACACCCTTCATCAATGTTAACATCTGGTAAGCCGTCTCGGCACTCATGGCCTCTTCCTGCCTTGGCACAAACCCACGAAGCACATTCCCATTCTTATCTTCGATCCGGTTCACAAAGATTGGCTGAATGTAAACCCCTTTATTGGCAAAAGTATTCATTGCCCCTACCATTTCGTAAAGTGAGAGATCAGCTGTCCCCACACAAATGGAAGGAACCGGGTCGATATGACTCACGACACCCATTTTGCGTGCCACTTTAATGACGGCTTCAGGAGAAAATTGCTTTATCAGATAAGCTGACACTCTATTGATAGAATTTGCCAGCGCTTCTTTCAACGTGACCATCTGTCCATCTTTATAATCGGACGAATTCGCCGGGGCCCATGTACCACCCGAAGGTAATGAAATGACCTGCAACGTGTTTGGCACCATGGAGCATGGGTTGTAGGAACCCTCCTGCATAGCCAGCGTATAAACAAAAGGTTTAAAAGTCGAACCTACCTGACGGCGCAACAACTTAACATGATCGTACTGGAAATGCTTATAATTGATACCCCCTACATAAGCCCTAACAAAACCTGTCTGAGGTTCAACAGACATCACGCCAGTCTGTAGATAATACTTGTAGTACAATATTGAGTCACGTGGACTCATGATCGTGTCCCTATCCCCTTTCCACGCGAAAACGTGCATTGGGATTTTAGTATTGAACGCTTTATAAATGTCTTCCTCAGAAGCATTTGCCTCCTTTAACAGACGATACCTGTCAGTTCTTTTGATAGCAGCAGCCATGATCCGATCAACCTCAGCGGCTGCATCGCCATTTGGAAATTCAAATGGCGCATTCTTTATTCCTTTCCAATGCTTAAAAAATTCGGGTTGTAGTTCTGTACCCAGATGTTGAGCAACTGCTTCTTCAGCATACCTCTGCATCTTGGAATTCAATGTAGTATATATTTTCAGGCCATCACGATAAAGATTATACTGTGAACCATCTGGTTTAGGATTCTTGCTCAACCAACCATATAATTCATTGCTGATCCATTCGATTGAGTCCTGACGATATTGTTCCGAGTCTACATATTCATCTTTATTGGGTTTATTCGCAGACATGATCATACGAAGATATTCCCTGAAGTAAGGAGCCAGACCATTTGTATGATCCTGTACCTGAAAATGCTGAAGATCTATCGGCTTACCTTTTAACTCATCATATTGATTCCTTGTAATGAAATTATAATGATACATCTGGTAGAGTACAACTTCACGGCGTTTCATTGCCCTGGAGTTATTATGAACCGGATTGTACCATGATGGGGCCTTGAGCATACCCACAAGCAAGGCAGCTTCTTCGATATCCAGATCCTTAGGTTCTTTGTTGAAATATGTCATTGATGCTGACTTGATCCCAAACGCCATGTTTCCAAAATCAACAGTATTGAAATACATGGCCAGAATTTCTTCCTTGGTATAATTGCGTTCAAGCTTTATGGCAACAACCCATTCCTTGAATTTACTAAAAACTGTTGTTATAAAACTGGGATTATTCTTGCGCGGAAACAGATTCTTGGCAAGCTGCTGTGTAATCGTACTTCCCCCACCCTTGCTATCGCCGGTCATCACACCATAGAATACACGAAAGAAGGCCATGAAATCGACTCCGGAGTGTTTTTCGAAACGAATATCCTCAGTTGCAATAAGTGCATTGACCAGGTTTGGCGAAAGTTCTGAATAATGAATATTGGATCTGTTTTCGATATAGAACTTACCAAGCAGCTGTTGATCGGCAGAATAAATTTCAGAAGCCAGATTACTTCTTGGATTCTCAAGTTCCTCCAAGGAAGGCATATAACCCAACCACCCTAAAGAAATAAATAAAAAGAACAGCCCGAAAACCACAAGTGATGAGGCATAAAGAAGCCAAAAACGGATGATATGTTTTTTGAAATTTGATTTTACCTTAGTTGCCATTTATTGCTGTTTTTAAAACACGATCATTTAGGCTGACTGTTTTCGATGCGTAGGCCAACATCAACGATTCCGGCTACATCACCTCTCATAGCCTGGTAAATCTTAAACTTGTAGGTGCCGGCACGAGGAAAGCGTACATTTTGTTTTACCGGAATCTGCAAATATTTAATTCTTCCAAAACCAGTTCCCATCCATTTTCCGTCAGGTAATGCGAGGGTGCATTCCAATGTATCCACAGAAGTTGTCCCACCTGGATAATAGGTATTTAGGAAAAGAAAAAGATTACTGAATTTATAATCAGATGTGTTACGGATATTTACATAGAAATCGTAATTACGGTGAATATCCGAAACCCCTACTTTAAATTCACAAGGTTTATTGGTCAACCATTTCTCACCGTCAATTTTCCGGGTATCCTGATAGAAAATATTCTTTTCACAGGAAATGAGAAGGGTTGAAATGATAATCAGCGTGATTAATTTATACATATCCGAACAGAAAAATAATCGAAATAATTTTTTTAAGATTGGACTCATGAATCAATCCGTCTGAGATCGTCCGGATTGATTACCTGTTCTTCTACCTTAGCTTCCTGCTTGATAGCCAGGTCCTCAAGATTATCTGGGATCTTTCCGTTTTTATTCATTTCAATAATTTCAGCTACCTTGGCTGAATCCATCATCATCAGGTTTTGCTGATCATTTGAATATGCATACCACATTGCCTTCTTAAAGATATCAGACTTCTGATGAATGGCGTCGCCCTTTTTGGTCTTAAGATTGATTGAGCTGTCAGGAAAGCCATGGAGTGCGTCAACGTAAGAATCGTATTCATAATTAAGACAACATTTCAGTTTGCCGCATTGCCCTGCCAGTTTTTGAGGATTGAGTGACAATTGCTGAACCCTTGCTGCATTGGTTGTCACACTTTCGAAGCTGGTCAGCCATGTACTGCAACAAAGTTCACGTCCACAGGAGCCAATACCACCAAGGCGACTAGCCTCCTGACGTACGCCTATCTGGCGCATCTCGATTCTGACCCTGAACTGTTCAGCCAGTAACTTGATCATCTCTCTGAAGTCAACCCGATCGTCAGCGGTATAATAAAAGATAGATTTGGTATCATCGCCCTGGAACTCAACATCATTGATTTTCATCTTGAGATTCAGTTCAGAAGCTATTTTTCGGGTTGAGTGCAAAGCTTCGTCTTCTTTCATCACTGCACTAATCCATTTCTCTATATCTGTCAAACGTGCCTTTCGATAGACTTTCTTCAGATCTTGTGATTCAGGATCAATGCGTCTTTTGATCATCTGGTATCTGACGACCTCACCGGTTAATGAAACCACGCCGATATCATGACCAGGTGAAGCTTCTACAGCAACAATGTCACCGATATGTAACTCCAATTCGGGAGGAAGACGAAAGAAATCTTTACGGTTGTTTTTAAAGCGGACCTCCACACAGTCAAAACTGCGTTGGCCGGTAGCGATAGTGATATTCTTCAACCAGTCGTAAGCATCCAGCTTACAGCAACCATGATTGAATACCTGCTCGCCCCTTTGTAAGTCTTTTGGTGCCTTGCAACACCCACGGGCTAAAAAAGGATTTTCTGGAATATTTTCTTTAGGCCCTATATTATAATCTTGATCTTGTTCAATTTGTTCCATTTCTTCAGTTGTTCATTAGCATGCCTGAATACAGTTTTGCCAAATGCCATAACTCAACAGCATTTTTTTGTCAGCAACACTTTCAGACCGTATTACAAAAGTACTACTTTTTAACACCGGCTTGTGGAGCAGCAACCATTTTTATAAATTGATGTATTTTAAGCGATACATCAACAAAAAGAATGTTTGCATTTGCATTTCGTTCCACATGAGAAACGGCATCGTTAAAGGCTTTGCTAAAGGCGCCGATATTATCAGGGGTAACGAAGACTGAGAATTTCTTAACAAAAACCTGTTCTTCATCATCAAGCCGCTGTATGTTAGAACTACCATAATGCACCAGAAAACACTCTCTCAGGATGTTGATTCCATAGACGAGAAATGCTTTTTGGTTCTCACGGCTTAACTTTGAAAACTCACTCATGTACTCGTTAACCTTCACGATATTATTCAAGTAACAAGCTCTCATCCAGTTGGTAAAAAGACTGAAATAGAGTCTTTCATCCTCAATCTGATTCAAACACCGTTCGGCTGCAATGTAGTTCCCATCTGACATGTTAACTGCACGACGGAGTATTTGTGGTTCAACCTGATAATTTTGTTCAAGTGCAAATGTTAATTCGGGATCTGTGAGTTTGTTTATTTTAAATAATTGTGCCCTCGATAAAATCGTACTCAGTATCTGATCCTGATCTTCAGCAATCAGGATAAACAAAGTCTTTTCGGGTGGTTCCTCAAGGATCTTAAGCAATTTCGGAGCCGATGCATGAAACAGTTTTTCTGTCATCCAGATAATCATTACCTTATATTCAGCCTCATACTGCTTATAACTCAATGTCCGGATGATTTCATTGCAATCATCTTTGTTGATAATGGCTTGTTTGCGTTCTACTCCAAGGAAATTAATCCAGTCGTTAAACGAGGCATGAAACTTATTGGTCAACAAGTATTCACGCCATTTATGAATATAATTTTTACTCAGCGCTTTGGTGTCTCCGGTCGCTGCAGAAGGAAAAACAAAGTGCAGGTCGGGGTGGATGAGTTTGTTATATTTAACACATGAAGGACATACGCCACATGAATCTGATTCTGTCCGGTTCGTACAATTGATATACTGCGCGTATGCTATCGCCAGTTGCACCTTGCCAGAACCTTCAGGACCCAGAAACAATTGTGCATGACTTACACGACTGTCACGTACTGTATTTAACAGACGTGACTTTGCAACCTCGTTGCCAACAATATCTTTAAATAACATTAAAACCGGATATTAGACATTGTATTATTCATCAAGTACGACAGTTGTAGGCAATTCGGCCGTTATTTTGGCACAAATGAATTCCCTGTTCATCCGGGCAATATTTGAAACAGAAATGTTTTTAGGACACTCAATTTCACATGCATAGGTATTGGTGCAATTTCCAAAGCCAAGTTCATCCATTTTAGCCACCATCCTTTGGACACGTTCTGCTGCCTCGACTTTACCCTGTGGCAACAAAGCCAAATGGGAAACTTTAGCTGCAACATACAACATGGCCGAAGCATTCTTACAAGTTGCAACACAAGCGCCACACCCAATGCAGGCAGCTGCTTCAAATGCCTTGTCTGAATCAAGTTTTGGAATCGGAATGGTATTCGCTTCTACCGCATTACCGGTATTTACCGAAACAAATCCTCCTGCCTGCATGATCAGATCAAAAGCAGAACGATCGACCACCAAATCACGGACAATTGGAAATGCCTTTGCTCTCCATGGCTCGATAGTGATGGTATCACCATCTTTAAATTTGCGCATGTGTAATTGGCAGGTGGTGATACCACGTTCCGGTCCATGAGGTCTTCCGTTGATGTATAATCCACAGGTTCCGCAGATTCCTTCACGACAATCGTGATCAAATGCAACCGGCTCCTGGCCTTCATGGATTAATTGTTGATTCATTACATCCAGCATCTCAAGAAAAGAAGCTTCAGGTGAGATATCATTGAGTTTATAGGTTTCGAATTTCCCTTTTGTTTTGGCGTTTTTCTGTCGCCATATTTTGAGTGTGAGATTCATAGTTTCAAGTTTAATGGTTGACCTTTAAATTCCCCCGCAATTATTTGTAATTACGTTGTTTGAGTTCGATCGACTCAAATTTAAGTGCTTCCTTGTGAAGTTCCTGCGCCTTATCTTCACCCTTGTATTCCCAGGCTCCGACATAAGCGAAATCAACATCATCGCGAAGAGCCTCGCCTTCTGGCGTCTGGTGTTCTTCACGGAAATGACCTCCACAGCTTTCTTCACGATGGAGTGCATCGCGAACGATCAGTTCTCCCATCTCAAGGAAATCGGCAACATAACCGGCCTTTTCAATTTCAGGGTTAAAGTAATCAGGACCTCCGGGAACCTTGACATTTGCCCAGAATTCTTTTCTGAGTTCCGGAATCAAGATAAGCGCTTTCTTCAATCCTTCGGCATTACGAGCCATACCGCAATTATCCCACATGATCTTACCCAGTCGTTTATGGAAACTATCCACACTCTCGGTACCCTTAATGGAAATTAATTTTTCTACACGTTCTCTGACTTGTTTTTCTGCATCTACAAATTCTTGCATATCGGTCGACATACGTGGAGTATGAATTTCATCAGCAAGGTAGTTGCTTAAAGTGTAAGGCAAAACAAAGTAGCCATCGGCCAACCCCTGCATCAGCGCAGAAGCACCCAGACGATTGGCGCCATGATCGGAGAAGTTTGCTTCGCCCGCTGCAAATAAACCAGGAACGGTAGTCTGTAGCTCGTAATCGACCCAAAGTCCACCCATCACATAATGAATTGCAGGGTAAATCTGCATCGGAGTTTCATATGGATTCTCATCGTTGATCTTTTCATACATCTGGAAGAGATTGCCATATTTTGCTTCTATGGAATCTTTTCCGAGCCGGGCGATCGATTCTTTAAAATCAAGATATACTGCAAGTCCGGTTTCATTCACACCAAAACCGGCATCAGTACGTTCCTTTGCAGCCCTTGATGCAACATCACGGGGAACCAGATTCCCAAATGCAGGATAACGACGTTCCAGATAATAGTCACGGTCGTCCTCTGCAATATCAACAGGTTTTATTTCCTTACGACGTAATTTCTGAACATCTTCCAGCTTTTTAGGTACCCAGATACGACCATCGTTACGCAAACTCTCACTCATCAGTGTGAGCTTACTTTGATAATCACCATGCACAGGAATACAGGTAGGATGAATCTGCACGTAACAGGGATTTCCAAACCATGCGCCTTTTTTATGGGCTACCCAGATTGGAGTACCGTTTGAGCCCATTGCATTTGTAGAAAGGTTGTATACGTTACCATAACCTCCCGAAGCAATGACAACAGCATGTCCGAAATGGCGTTCTATTTCACCTGTTACCAGGTTACGCGAAATAATTCCGCGTGCTTTTCCGTCGATTGTTACGATCTCGAGTAAGTTCCTTCTGTTGTATAAAGTTACGGTACCTTTTGCAATCTGGCGATTCAGCGCGCCATAAGTACCCAGTAATAATTGTTGTCCGGTTTGTCCCCTGGCATAAAATGTACGCGAGACCTGGGCGCCACCAAAAGAACGGTTATCCAGTAATCCGCCATATTCGCGAGCAAAAGGAACACCCTGAGCAACACACTGGTCAATGATATTATTACTGACTTCAGCCAAACGGTAAACGTTACCTTCACGGGCACGATAGTCACCTCCTTTAACGGTATCGTAAAACAGACGATAAACACTGTCACCGTCGTTCTGATAATTCTTTGCAGCATTGATACCACCTTGTGCAGCAATACTGTGTGCCCTACGCGGACTATCCTGGTAACAGAATACCTTTACATTGTATCCCATTTCGCCTAAAGAGGCAGCAGCAGAAGCTCCTGCCAGGCCACTACCAATAATTATAATATCAAGTTTACGCTTGTTGGAAGGATTAACCAGCTTAGCGTCAGATTTATATTTCGTCCATTTCTCAGAAAGTGGACCTGCGGGTATTTTTGAATCAAACAATGACATAGCCTGTTCGAATTAAATTTTAAAATAAATCATAAAAGGAATAGCAATATATCCAATGGTTATAACCACAGCCAGGATACGGCTAAATTTTTTGAAAAAGGGAGTGTACTTACTATGGTTGATCCCGATAGACTGGAGTGCGCTCTGAAAAGAATGATCAAGATGGAAACCCATAAATAATAAAAAAGCAATATAGATACCTGTGAAAACAGGATCTGTAAATTTATCCAGTACTAATTTGCCCATATCATCATACTCAGTACCGTTGATGAGTACCAATGGCATTCCACCCGTAAACCTTGACTTGTACCAAAAGTCCATCAGGTGTAATATGAGAAATGCAAAGATCAACGCTCCGGTATGAATCATATACTTTGACAAAAATGATTCCTGAGAATTATTAGTCACCGCATAAGATTGAGGCCGGGCAGCATTGTTCTGAAAATACAAAATGACACCCCATAAAATGTGAATGATAAAACCAGCAAACAAAACCACTTCCAAAATCTTAACTACCGGATTTGATGCCATGAAATGGGCTGCCAGATTGAAGTTGTCACTTGAATTTGACATTATTAAAGTCAGGTTTAAACCCAGATGTACCAGAAGGAACGTTATTAAAAACAACCCCATCAGCGACATGATGACTTTCTTTGTAATAGATGAATACATAATAATTGTTTTATCTGATTTGTTTTAAGTACTGTTTGTTTATGAAAATAATAGCGAACCAATCATATACTTCTGCAAAAATAAGTTATTGTGTGTTAAGAGAACTTAAATACTTAATATTTATATTCAATTTTAATAGTACCGGAATAATTTATTTTTCGCTAATTTTGAATCATCCATTTTTAAACAATTAGAATATGTTCCCAAAAGCTTCTTATATCAATCGCCGCAAAAGACTCCATGAAGAAATTGGTTCTGGATTATTACTTTTTCCCGGCAACAGCGAGAGTGCATTTAACTATCCCGCAAACACTTACTCCTTTCGCCAGGACAGTTGTTTCAGTTATTTCTTTGGTCTGGATCATCCTGACTTTGTGGGTGTGATGGATATTGAATCCGGTATCGATTATATTTTCGGTGATAACGTCGATCTTGACGATATCATTTGGATGGGGCCGCAACCAACTGTTGTGGAACAAGCCTCCCTTGTAGGAGTAAACAATACTGCACCATTGTCAAATCTGGAAGAATTTTTAAAGACCTCTATTAATAAAGGTCGCAAAGTGCATTTCCTTCCTCCCTACCGGGGTGAGACGATGATTCAGCTCGAACAGTGGCTTGGCGTACCTCACAAAGCGTTAAAACAAAATGTATCCCTTGAGCTCATTAATGCGGTTATAAAACTGCGTTCGATAAAAGATGATCTGGAAATAGCCGATATCGAAAGCATGGTTGAAGTTGCATATAAAATGCACACCACGGCTATGAAGATGGCTTATCCGGGCATCAAAGAGCAGGAGATATCAGGAACGATTGAAGGGATCAGCCTGGCTTATGGTGGACCGGTTTCATTTCCGGTCATACTCAGTGTCAATGGTCAGATTTTACATAACCACAGTCACAATAATTATCTTAAAGCAGGTCAATTGTTGGTTATAGATGCAGGAGCTGAATCGCAGTTGCATTATGCTTCCGACATTACAAGAACCTGTCCGGTAGGTGGCAAATTCAGTCAACGCCAAAAAGACATCTATGAAATTGTCCTGGCTGCCAACATGAATGCCATTGCTACAACAAAACCCGGACTGCCATATCAGGATAGTCACTTCGTAGCCTGTGAAACCATTGCTCAGGGCTTGAAAGACATCGGCCTGATGAAGGGTGATATTAAAGAAGCTGTAGCCGCAGGAGCACATGCTATGTTTTTACCTCATGGATTGGGACACATGCTGGGCATGGATGTGCATGATATGGAGGGACTTGGTCAGATTCATGTTGGTTATGATGATGAATTCAGACCGAGTAATCAGTTTGGAACCGCTTTCCTGAGGATGGGACGCAGAGTGCAACCCGGATTTGTCATCACCAATGAGCCGGGTATTTATTTTATCCCCGAACTGATTGATTTATGGCGGAGCGAAGGCAAGTTCAAGGACTTCATCAATTATGATAAGCTGGAAACTTACAAGGATTTTGGTGGTATCCGTATTGAAGATGATATTCTGGTTACAGAAACAGGATGTCGTGTTCTGGGTAAACCAATTCCCAAAACAGTAGCCGAGGTTGAAGCAGTCATGGCCCGATAATATGATCGATTTTATCCAATACCAAAACCAGCCCATCCGGTTTAAAAGGGAAGGGCTTGGTCACACGCTGGTTCTGCTGCATGGGTTCCTTGAATCACTGGATATCTGGGAATCTTTCAGCGAACAGCTTTCGAGGCATTTTAAGGTAATCACCATTGACCTTCCCGGTCATGGTTTATCCGGTTCATTCGGTGAGGTTCATAACATGGCGTTGATGGCAAAATGCGTTTACGCGGTACTCGATCATCTTGGGGTTGAACATTGCGTAGTTGTCGGACATTCCATGGGGGGCTACGTAGCTGTTCGATTTGCCGAAATGTATCCGGAGAAAGTAAAGGGTTTTGGATTTTTCCATTCCCATGCCGATGAGGACACCCCCGAAGGTAAGACTAACCGGGACCGCACAATCGCAATTCTGAATAAGAATTATATTTCCTGGGTCAACCAGTTTATTCCGGATCTTTTCGCCGAATGTAACAAAGGGAAATTTATCCCCGAGATCAAACAACTGCAACAAATTGCAGGCAGCATGGATGCCGCTCAGATCATTGCTGCCCAGTTCGGGATGCGTGACAGGCTGTCAAAGCTTGATTTTTTAGCTTCTACTTCATTGCCAGTCTGCTTTATACTCGGAAAAGACGACACTAAAATTGTTGTTTCAAAAGTGTTGGAACAAACCTTACTGCCCAAACATTGCGAAGTATTATTGTTATCCGATGTTGGTCACATGGGATTTATAGAGGCTAAAGAGACAACAATGAACTTTTTACATGGATTTATTTCAACTGTTTACAACACCTGGAAATAACTTCAAAACCATTATTCACTGATCATAACATCTTTTTTATTATAATAGAGAAGAGGGTGGCCACAAGGGCCACCCCTATATTTCTAAACATAACCAGGCAACAAATACGGGCAATAAATACTATCTTTGCAAACATTTTGATTCCATTTGGTCGGGTATTCATTTCATGAAGAAAAAAAATATTTTATTACTTCTGCTACTATTGATTGTAGCTTTGGCTTCAGCACAGGCTCCTAAGAAAATCAGACTGGTCAGTGCTGAAAAAGCGACACGTAATGATTTGATGAGTCCCGGTATTGAGCATATTGTCGGAAATGCCATTTTTGAACATGAAGGCGCTTATTTATATTGCGACAGTGCATTACTGAACGAGACCACTAATAATTTAAACTGTTTTGGTCATGTCAGAATTAAATCGGGCGATACCCTCACTCTCTCGGGTGATAAACTTGATTATGCAGGGGATACCCGAATTGCAAAAATCACCGGAGAAGTAGTAAAAATGGTAGATAAGCAAACCACCCTGTTAACTGACTATATCAATTACGACCGTAATTCGAATTCGGCCTATTATGAAACCGGTGGCATCATCACAAGCAGAGACAATAACAAAGATGACAACCGTCTGACCAGCAGAAAAGGATACTATTATACCAAACTCAAGGAATACTTCTTCATGGACAAGGTAGAGTTGAAAAATAAACGCTACACTATGAACAGTGATTCGTTGATTTACTTTACCGATACCAAGATTGCATTTTTCAGAGGTCCTACTACTATTAAAGGTAAAGACCAGGATTTATATTGTGAATCAGGCTGGTACAACACCGATATTGATATCGGCAGCCTGACAAAACATGCAAAAGTCGTTAACGACAAACGCATTCTCACCGGAGACAGCATCTATTTTGACCGTGCAAATGATATCGGGAAAGGTTACCGCAATGTAACAGTGCTTGACACTGCCAATAACATCATCCTCAAAGGGAATTACGGAGAATTCTGGAACAAGAAAGGATTTGGTTTCATGACCCAAAAAGCCATGGCCATCATGATTCAAAAGAAAAAAGATTCTCTGTTTATGCATGCAGATACCCTAAGAGCTACATTTGACACTGCACACAACACAAAAATTCTTTTTGCATACCATAAAGTCAAATTCTTCAACGACAGCCTGCAGGGCATGTGTGACTCGCTGGCCTTTATCACAAAAGATTCAATCCTGAATTTATATATGAGTCCCGTGATCTGGTCGGGCAAGAACCAACTTTCTGCAGATACAATACGTCTGTTTACCGTCAACAAGCAAGTCTCAAAAATGGTCATGTATAGTACCGCATTAATCGTCTCGCGAGATACGTTAGAGAACTTCAACCAGGTGAAAGGAAAGCTAATGACTGCCTTTTTTAAAGACAATAAACTGACCCGGATAAATGTGGATGGGAGTGCAGAGTCCCTCTATTATGTGAGAGAGGAAGACCATTTACTGATCGGGGTCAATAAAGCCATATCGAGCAGCATGATTATCTATATGGATGACCTGCAAAAGGTCAAAAAGATCACCTGGATCCAGAAACCTACCAATGTACTTTATCCCGAAAGAGTTCTCCCCGCAGAAGAAAAACGCCTTCGCGATTTCAAATGGGTTGAAACCGGAAGGCCGTTAAAGAAAGCTGATATTTTTAATTGATTTATTTGGTCTTATCCTTTTTCCCAAAAACTGAAAAGTGAACATACTTTTTAGGATGAGCCTTCAAGTCCTGCATCAAAAGATTCAGATTCTTAGAAGAACCTTCAAGTTGATAATAAAGTGAATCATTATTAATCAACATCCCCAACGTCCCTTTTCCTTTGTTGATCTTTTCTGTTATCTCTTCAAAATTCTGTAATGCCCTCTGGGTTGAATTAAGTGTCTTTGAAAGATGTGACGCTGCCAGGGTATCCGTCATTTTAGATATATTATTAATAGCATTGTTAATCTGAGCATTGTTATTTTTAATATTGCGTGTAATCGATTCAACATTGACAATCATTTCTGACAACCTTCCCTTTTGATTGTAGACAATAGTGTCCAGAGTTGAAGTTGTCACTTCAAGATGTTTAATTGTATTATGAATACTGGCAAAACTTTTAATCAGGTTATCGCGGGTACCTTCATTCAACACCTGGTTAAGCACGTTCAGCAAAGTGTCAAATGATCCCATTAATGCCTCTGCCTTTGCTTTTAATGGCAATACCTGCTTGCTTACTTCATCTTCAAGAGATGCTTTTGCATTTGAACGAAGAGTATCGCCATTCTTTATAAACTCTTTCGAATTCCCCAGTTTAATTTCAACCGCCTTCGAACCCAGGAGATCTGAACTATAAATTTCAGCAACAGAATTCTTTGGAATGGGTACATTGTGCGTAATACTCATCTCAACCACCAAATACTTTGAAGTATCATTCGTAAAAGCAATCATGCTTACTTTTCCAACATTCAAACCATTAATAGATACCGGATTAGTCCGCATCAGTCCACCAACTCTTGGATAGATAGCATATATTTTTCGTGCACTTGAAAAAATATTTACACCTTTCAAAAAGTTTACGCCCCAATAAAAGGCCGCTAAAGTCACAATGAGAGCAACTCCAATCTTTATTTCTCGTGATGGTTTAAAATGCATATAATTTACTTTTTTTATCCATTGAACCCGGCCTTATTAATTCATAAATTCAAATATCAATGAGCATTTGGGTTCAATTGCATCATTATTTTATTTGGTAAAATTACTGCTTATTCTTTATCATTATCAATGCTTCTTTCATCGTGATACGATTTTCATTTAAAAAAGGCAAAACAAATGCATCACGGTAACCTTTACCGGCTACCATTTGCCGAATATGTTCAGCATCTTTAGGCGTAAGTTCATCACCGGCAGTATATTTGAACAACTGATCCTGAATATACATCTTTATACTTGGGAAATCTTTAAAAACAGGCGCGTCCAAAGGAAGGTTTTTAGGACTGGTCATAAATTGTACTCTGAATTTTAAACCTGAATTTGAAGATACAGAGACAATAGATTCAGGTTTAGCAAGTGCTGCTATAGTTTTTAAATCAAGTACTGGAATAAATGCATCTTTTAGCTTTTCAGTTTTAACAACTTCTCTGACAGTCTTTCCACTTTTTAAATTATTGGTTTCATTCTTTCCCGATGAAGTAATATTGGTTTTATCTTTTGGTAATGTTGTCCTCGAAAAAGACTGCTGATCGTTATTCTTGTTATTCCGAAAACCAAAAGTATCTCCTTTTAACGCCTTTTCAATCTTTTCCTGTTCCAACCTGATGATAGCAGGATGCAACTTATACAATGAATCTTCAACTGAGTTAGAAACAATGGCATTACTATTTCCATCCGAGCTTCTCCTGAATTCATCGAAAGCGCGATAAATTGAATAGGCAATGCGATCTTGCCCCGGTATAGACATCAGATAAGCTTCTTCATTCGAATTACTCAAAAACCCGGTTTCAACCAATACCCCGGGCATCGTTGTTTTATACAACACCAGGAATCCTGCTTGCTTCACTCCTCTTTCGGGCAATTTAGTATTGGCCGTAAAGCTGTCTTCTACTCTTGATGCAAAGTCCAGACTCTTGTCCAGATAGGCATTCTGAAACAAACTAAAGATGATATAGGCCTCAGTAGAGTTTGGATTAAATCCATCATACCTTGCCGAGTAGTTGTCCTCTAATAAAATTGATGCATTTTCTGATCGGGCGACAGCAAGGTTTGCCTCACTTTTATGTAGCCCCATCACATATGTCTCAGTGCCGTAAGCAAATGGTGATGGGTTAGCATTACAATGAATCGAAATAAACAAGTCTGCCTTATTTTCATTGGCAATTTGTGCTCTCCGGAAGAGTTCCACAAATACATCAGTCTCTCTGGTATAAATAACCTGAACTCCGGGACAGTACTTTTTAATCATTGTTCCCGTTTTTAGAGCGATAGCCAGGGTTATATCTTTTTCATTACAGTTACGACCCCTTGCACCGGTATCATGACCACCATGACCGGCATCAATCACAATAGTGTGAATTTGATTCTTTCGCTGGGCAAATAATTGATTCTGAAAAAACAGTAACAAGATTATTACAGTAAATATTGAAACGGATTTCTTCACTTGAGCAGATTTTATTAGCTTTGAACACTGAAAAGATTACTTTTCCGGGAATATTATATGTCTGCTAATCAATCATTTATTATGGCATTGATTTTGCAGAATATATCCCGTTTACGGGCAAATGGTGCAGGTAATCTATAAATCATTACTTCTACCATTGGACTTTTGTACAAATATACGATTCCAATTCCCGAGATGTACTATAATTACGAAGGATTTTTTAACATGCGTTTAATATTTGTTCTATTCTCAATACTCATACTCTCTGCTTTTTCAAACTCAGTGTTTGCACAAAAGGTTGGCAAAACTGATAGTGTACCCAAAACTCATGCCGATTCCCTTAGATTCAAAGCTGACTCAATTGCTCTTTCTAAACAAAAGCTAAAGGCAAAAGTTGAATATGAAGCTGCAGATTCCATTTCCTTCGATTTTAAAGATAAGAAAGCCTATCTATACAAGGATGGCTCTATTAAATATCAAAAGATGGGTATTAAGGCTGCCAGTATAGAAATAGACTTTGATAAATCAATCACCTATTCTAAAGGGATTGCCGATTCCTTGGGGAAGATGTCGGGTGAACCTATTTTCACTGAAGGGGATGAAGAATTCTCAACCAAAACCCTGGATTATAATTATGAAACCAAAAAGGGTTTCATCCAGAATGTAATCACAAAGGAGGGTGAGGGTTTTATTCACGGCAAGCAGGTTAAAAAGATGCCTGATGATGTGACCAATATTAAGAATGGAAGCTATACGACCTGTGATTTGCCTCATCCCCACTTTGAATTGAGGTTTACGCGTGCAAAAGTCATCCCGGGTAAAGAAACAATTACAGGTCCGGCTTATATGGTCCTTGAAGATGTCCCTTTACCCATTGCCCTACCCTTTGGCTTTTTCCCGAATAAAAGCGGTCGTATGTCCGGAATCTTTATGCCTTCACCCGGGGAATCAGCAAACCGTGGATTTTATATCCGTGACTTTGGTTATTACTGGGGCATCAACGACTACATGGATTTTCAGATTAAAGGGGAAGCATATACCCGCGGAAGCTGGGCCGTCTATCCCTCGCTTAACTATTTCAAGCGGTACAAATACCAGGGGAATTTTAATCTGAGGTTTGCCACCAATATCACAGGTGATAAGGGATCTACCGACTACGCGAAAAGCAAAGACTTCTCCATCACGTGGATGCATACGCAGGATGCAAAGGCTAATCCGGTCAACCGTTTTTCGGCCAACGTGAATATTCAATCTTCTAAAAACAACTTACACAACCCAACTACAGTAGGAAACTATTTATCCAACACCTTTCAATCCAGTATATCATTTCAAACCTCCATTAACGACAACATCTTTATTGCTGTAAGCGCCAGGCACAGCCAGAACACCATCACCAAAGAAATGTCTGTTACCTTGCCCGATCTGTCGATATCTGCAAACAGGTGGTACCCATTCAAGAATGAAGAAAGCGTAAAGAAAAGATGGTATGAAGACATCAGTGTGGGCTATAGCCTTGTTGCAACAAACCAGTTGGACACTTATGATTCACTCCTTTTTAAACAAGGTGGGTTGAAAAACCTTAAAAATGGTGTTCAACATTCCGTTCCCATCTCATCGACTTTCAAAATTCTCAAATACATCACCGTATCCAACTCCGTCAACTTAACCGAGACATGGTATGCGCAATATATCAATAAACGTTGGCTCAATACGCAGTATATCACAAAGGGACTGACTCGCGATACGGCATACCTGAAAACTGACACCCTTCATGGTTTCAAAGCAGCTCATGACTTTTCGTACAGCACATCACTCAATACGACACTTTATTTATTGCGTACATTTAAAAAAGGTTCCCGCATCCTGGCTATCCGCCATGTGTTTTCTCCTTCCATAAGTTACAACTACAAACCCGACTTCAGCGCGCCCAAATGGGGTTATTATAAGAGTTATGTTGATACAGCAGGTCATAAACAACTCTATTCAATTTTTGAACAAGGCATCTATGGCGGACCCTCTGCAAATAAAGCCGGTAGCATTGGAATTTCGTTAAGGAATAATCTGGAAATGAAAGTCCGTTCCAGTAAAGATACGGTCACCGGTACACGAACGATCAAGCTCATCGACCAGTTAAATATCTCTGCTACTTATAATCTGGCATCCGATTCATTGCGTTGGTCGCCTGTAAGCGTTTCCGGAAGCACCCCCATTCTCAAAAATACAAACATTAACTTTTCTGCTACCTGGGATCCTTATTCCTGGGATGTCAGGAACAATCACCGAAGCAATATCTATGAATGGGATTATGCCCGAAAACTACTGCGTTTTGAAAATTCCAACTGGAGCTTCGGGTTGAGTCATACCTTTACCAGTACGAATGGGAAGAAGAAGGCTGATGCGGCTGTAGCGCCTCTAACGGATAAGAAAGGTCTTACAAAAGACGACAATGCAGCAACTGCAGCTGAAAAGAAAGACATTGTTGAAAACCCTCAAAATTATCTTAACTGGAACAATCCATGGACTTTGACCATGAATTACACTTTTAATATGACCACCATCAAGGACCCCATTACCAATAAACTGAGAAACGATGTCATTCAATCTGTGATGTTTAACGGTGATGTGAGTGTTACTCCAAAATGGAAAGTTACCTTTACTTCAGGATATGATTTTAAAATGCATCAATTATCCTATACATCGTTTACGATAAACCGTGACCTGCATTGTTTCGAGATGAGTTTCAACTGGATTCCTTTCGGATACATCAAAAGCTGGGACTTCACTATCCGTGCAAAATCCACTTTGCTCCAGGACCTGAAAATAACCAAACGTAAAGACTTCCGTGATAATCTACAATAAACACAAACTATGAAGAAAATTATTTCAACTGTCAATGCACCGCTTGCCATTGGCCCCTACAGTCAAGCTGTTGAAGCAAATAACACCCTGTATATTTCAGGCCAGATCGCTTTAGATTTAGAGACGAGTAAACTCATTGAAGGCGATATCAAGGAACAGACCGAACTGGTATTAAAGAATATCGGAGCTATTCTGGAAGAGGCAGGCTATGCATATAGCGATGTCGTAAAGTCTACCTGTTTGTTGAGCGACATGAATAATTTTGCGGCCATGAACGAAGTTTATGCAAGCTTCTACCCTATCAAAGCCCCTGCCCGTGCAGCCTATCAGGTTGTAAAACTTCCTCTCGGTGCACTCATTGAAATCGAAACTATCGCAGTAAAGTTTTAAATAAGCATCCCTTTATGAAAATCAAAACCCTGATTATTGTCTTTTTAATGCTTCCCTTCAGTTTACTGGCCAAGGAAGGCATGTGGTTGCCCTACCTCTTACAGCAACTGAATGAATCAGAAATGCACGACATGGGGATGCGCATTTCAGCTGCCGATATTTACAGCGTGAATAAAGCCTCCATCAAAGATGCCATCATCCAGTTTGGAAATGGTTGTACCGGTGAGGTGGTCTCCGATCAGGGACTTGTATTGACAAATCACCACTGTGGATATGGACAGATCCAAAAACACAGCACGCTTGACCACGATTATCTCACCAATGGATTTTGGGCCACGAGCCTGGCCGAAGAACTGACCAATCCCGGATTAACAGTCACATTCTTAGTCCGTATGGAAGATGTCACTGAAAAGGCAATGCAGGGCATCAAAAAAGGGATGACAGAAGCCGAAAGGTCAAAAATCATCAACCAGAACGCCTCAGCAATCATCAAAGAAGCTATCCGTGGAACCACTTATGAAGGCAGAATCCGACCATTCTATAATGGCAATCAATATATCCTGCTGATCAACCAGATCTACCGCGACATCAGGCTTGTAGGTGCTCCTCCAAGTAACATCGGCAAGTTTGGTGGCGATACCGACAACTGGATGTGGCCCCGTCATACCGGAGATTTCTCAGTATTTCGCATCTATGCAGATAAAAATGGTAATCCGGCACCCTATTCAAAAGACAACGTCCCTTACAAACCCAAATATTCTCTCCCCATCTCTTTAGACGGTGTGAAAAAAGGGGACTTCACCTTTGTATTCGGTTATCCCGGCCGCACCCAGGAATACCTTCCATCAGAAGCCATCCAACTCACGGCCGAAGTCAGGAACCCGGTTTCAATCCGGTTAAGAGACATTCGTTTAAACATCATGAACGAATATCAGAAGCTCGATCCTCAGGTCAGGATCCAGTATGCCTCTAAGAATGCAGGTATTGCTAACGGCTGGAAGAAAATGATCGGAGAAAGTCGCGGTATCAAATCAATCAATGCCGTTGCCAAGCGACAGGAATTCGAAAAAGAATTCACTAAATGGGTGAATTCAACATCCGACACGAAAGCCCAATACGGTAATTTGCTTCCTGAATTTGCAAAAATATATGCAGAGATGACGCCCCTCAATCTGGTTGCCTCTTATTATGCCGATGGTATTCAGGGTACTGAAGCCATAACCTATGCGGCTGGTTTCACAAAACTGGTCACAGCCTGCAACGATAAAACCGCTACAACGGAAGACATCCGGAAAAAGGCTGATACCTGCAGAATGGGGATCACCGCTTTTTTCAAGGATTACTATCAACCTGTCGATAAAAAAACATTTGCCAACCTCATTAAAATAGTCGTCAAAGAGTTGGATCCAAAATATCTGCCTCCCATATTAACCGAATTAACCGTGAAATACAAGAACGATTATACGTTGATGGCTGACAAAATCTTTGAACAATCTTTTTTCACTAGTGAAGCAAAAGCAAAGGCTTTACTTGCAAACTTCAGGACGAAAGATGTCAGTAAAATCGAAAAAGATCCTATCTATATCATTGCCAATAGCTCCCGCCAATTTATGGAAGCCAGTCTAACCGGGAGATTACGAAGTTTGACTTCTCAAACCGACAGCCTTCAACGTATTTATATGAAGGCCCAGATGGAGATGCAACCCACAAAACGTTTTTACCCGGATGCCAATTCAACTTTGAGGGTGGCCTATGGCAAAGTCGATGGTTACAACGGTGCCGATGCCGTTTCCTATCTTCATTTTTCGACATTAGACGGTATCATGGAAAAAGAAAATCCCGATATCTACGACTATGTGGTTGAGAAGAAGTTGAAAGATCTTTATATCACTAAGGATTATGGCCAGTATGGAGATAAAGACGGTAAGATGCACGTTGGGTTTATTGCTTCCAATCACACTTCCGGTGGGAATTCGGGAAGTCCTGTTCTGAATGCCGATGGCAATCTGATCGGAATAAACTTTGACCGCAACTGGGAAGGGACGATGAGCGATCTCACCTATGATCCCGATCTTTGCAGAAACATTTCATTGGATATCCGCTACTGCCTGTTTATCATTGATAAATTTGCAGGCGCACACCGCCTTATCGACGAAATGAAATTGGTAGTAACGATATCTGTGGATTAACAAATCCGTATCAGCATCTTTTTACTGTTGCGGATTTGTAATCCGCAACAGTAATTGGTAACACGTGCAAAACTATTAAAAGCACTAAAATAATTTTTCATGACTCATAAAAACAAACGTCTGCTAGAAATAATATTTCTGGTACTATCCTCCCTTTTGATCATTTATATTGCAGCAACTTTTATAAGACCAAAGAAGATCTTAAGCGATGAAAACTACTTGCCCGAACCCCGTATTGAATTCGGCATCGTTGTTGATTCCTTCCAGGTCGTTAAGAATGAAGTTCAGGAGGGCGAAAACCTCTCCAGCATTTTGAGCCGGTATCATATCGACGGAACTGCAATCGATAAATTAAACAAGGCGAGCGATACAGTTTTCGATGTACGTAAGATCCGTGCCGGAAACCGGTACACCGTTTTAACCACCAACGACAAACAGAAAAAAGCCTTATATTTCATTTATGAGCCCTCCGACACCGCCTACGTGGTGTTTAATCTGAAAGATACGCTCGATGTATATGCCGGACAAAACCGCGTTACCGTAAAGAAACAAACTGCAGAGGGAGTCATCAAAGGGTCGCTGTGGGGGACATTTGAATCACTGAAAATCGACCCCAATCTTGCCATTTCGCTGTCAGAGATCTTTCAATGGACCATTGACTTTTATGCCATCAAGGAAGGCGATCAGTTCAAGGTATCCTACGACCAGCTTTTTGTCGGGAACAAGTCGATAGGCATGGGGAGCATTTACTCTGCCTGGTTTTATCACAATGGCAAGCCCTACTTTGCCTTCAGATTTAACGACAATGGAGTCGTTGGTTATTATGATGAACTGGGGAACAGCGTGAAAAGGGGTTTCCTGAAGGCGCCACTCAAGTTCACCAGGATTTCTTCCCGGTTTTCCAACAGCAGATTTCATCCTGTACTGCGCATCTTTCGTCCTCACCACGGCGTGGACTATGCTGCCCCACGAGGCACTCCGGTACATGCTATTGGCAACGCGACAGTCATACAGGCCGGATTTATAGGTGGAGGAGGAAATGCCATCAGATTAAAGCATACGGCTTCTTTTGAAACCTCCTATATGCATCTTTCTGCTTTTGCAGCCGGAATCCATAAAGGCGTTCACGTCAACCAGGGACAGGTCATCGGCTATGTAGGTTCTTCAGGACTTGCAACCGGGCCACATCTTGACTTCCGTATTTACAAAAGCGGCGTGGCAGTCGATCCTCTGAAAATGATTTCACCACCCGGAACACCGGTAAGTCAGAAAAACCTGGCCCTCTTCACCAAGCAGATCCTTCCTGAAAAAGTGAAGCTGGATGCGTTGAAGATCTAATGGGATGAAATGATTATAGACTATAACAATTTTAACACGTAATATTAACGTTGGTGTTTATATTCTTATACCCCCAATAGTACCTGATTTGATCCTTTATAGTTTGTCAATAGTTTCTTCATAGTCTATGAATGAAGAAACATTTGACAAACTATGAAGAAACTATGAAGAAACTATGAAGAAGATCAGAATTGTATCATCATAGCATCTCCCTGGCCAAAAGAATAGATCATTTAAATGGATGATAAGATTTAAAGAAATTTTTAATATTCCGGTTCGTTGATGATGGAAATATGATCCTCCAAAAGCAATCGAATAGGTAGTGGTCTGGTCATTTATTGGTATATTTCCCGATTCCAGGAGGCCAATTGGGGGGCGGACAGATACGGCTTCATATGGGATTCTTTAAGTGAGGCTGAATAAGTTTCGATGGTGAGCTGGTTGAGGATGAAAAAATGATTGCTAATGCACGTTTTCTATTGGCTTTTCCCATGATTCCTTATGATAAAACGATATACCCTACATAATATAAAAAAGAGCCACTTCATAAATGAAGCAGCTCTTTTTTATATTAAATTATGATAATCTCAAATAAAGAAAAAGGCTTAATGGAAACTTGAATCATAGTTTTCAGGACCAACATCCCAGAATAATCTGGTCGAAGCTAGATCCCCGCCAATGGCAGATGCAGCAGTTTTATAATTAGCCGCATTTAACGTTTGCTCAGAAACAGCATAAATATAACGTACAGGTACTCCAATAACATCTTGTACATGAGCTTCTGGCGCGTATAAACGAGGATAATCTAATCTTCTCCAACTCGTCCATGCTTCAAATCCACGGAGATAATAAGCGTAATATGCTTGTGTTCCAATTTTTTGTCGCCATGTACCTGTAGCGGTCGTGTAAGCAACAGCAGACTGTGCAAGATAAGTAGCGGCATCAGCAGCAGAACCACCCCAGTACAAAATAGAAGAAGTTATTGCATTATTATAATGCGTTGCAGCAGTACCTGTTACAGAAAATCCTCTTGCAGCAGCTTCTGCCAATAAAAACTCAGCTTCAGTATAGTCCATCAAAACAACTTCACGCGTCGGTGTTAATAGAGAATTATCAATATGTGTGAAAGAATTGTAACTATCCGGCTCACCCTGAGGGCCTCCTATATAAGTTAAAGAGCCATCTGGTATAGTCCATAAAAAGCCCGGACGCCTTGGATCATTTAACGTATTCATTGGATCAACAATGGTGCTAGTGTTCACATAGTCAAATCTACCGCTCACAACCAATTCTGTATAAACAGGATTTTGATTTGGAGAATCAGGAAGATAAGACATTGCAAACTTATCACCGGTTGTTGGAGATGTAATGGGGACACTGAATACTTTAGGCGCAGCAGTTTCAATGGTTGTTTTTGCTAAAGCAGCCTGTGCTGGCATATCAGAAAGCATAAGCCCCATTCTTAATTTAAGTGTATTTGCAAATTTAATCCACTGTGCAGTACCTGCAACGTCTCCACCGAATACATTATCATATCCAGCGCCCATACCTGGAGAAGCCGGATCAAGTTTACCAATTGCAGCATTTAAGCGAGTAATCAAGCTCTGATAAATTGTCAAACCATCATCATATTTCGGATTGGGGTTAGTATAATCCAGCGCCTGACTATATGGCATATTACCAAAAGTTTCAACAAGATTACTCCAGGCAAAGACCGACATAATTTCAATTATCGCGAGTTGGTTATCTCTTTGCTTTTGCGTAATCCCCACTAAAGAAGTTGCCGTTAATACCCTTGCGGCTTCCTTATAATTCATAAGCACATTTCTATACAAGGTATTCATATGAGCTCCAGGAATCGTACGGGTAACCATGTCATAATCACTTTCATCCGGATAAGTAGTTTCAGCAAAATGCTGAACAAATAGCTCGGTATTATTAAGGTTTACATTGAATGTAAACATCTGATTTAATAATGCCCTGGTTGCTCCATTAAAAAGCGCTTCACCAGGAACAGAACTGGCATCCTTATAGTTAGCATTCAAGTAATCCAATTTTTTACAGGATGATACCGAAATGAAAATTAAAAAAATTATCAATATTTTTTTCATAGCTTTTAAGTTTAGAAATTTAGCTTAATATTGAAACCAAAATCACGTGTACTGGGAAGTGAGCCAACTGAGTAACCTTGAACGTTACCGGCGGCTAATCCTGATTCAGGATCCGCATAGGGTAAGTGCTTGGAAATAATCCATAGATTCGATCCAACTGCACTAAGGACAATACCCTTAATACCTGTTTTCTTTAACAATGAAGTAGGTAAAGTATAGGATAAAGCAACTTCTCTCAGTTTCACATAACCTGCATCATAAATAAAGGCTTTATTGGGCTGTAATGCATAACCCCATCCAGCATAATTTGTTGCTTTAACACGTGTTTTATTCGGAGTACTAACGCCATTTGCAACATTCACACCCTGGATAATATATCCACCACTTTTAGCGCCGTAACCAGCGGTAACACTCCCGACAATCGGATCTCTTACGGGATTACCCAGATCATTTAAACCGGCTGTTTCGGGATACAAACCACTTGACAGGCCATAATACATATCAAGATTATAAATATCACCACCTTTTTGAATATCGATCAAAAAACTCAGTTCAATATTCTTGTAACTAAAGGAGTTGTGGATACCACCGGTCCAATCAGGATTCACATTACCTATAACCTGGTCAGCTGTTGTTGTTTTTATTGGTTTGCCGGTTGAAGCGCTTAAAATTATATTTCCATTCGCATCATAGGTATAATCTGAGCCTTTTAATACACCGTAAGGCTGACCAATAGTAGCGTTTAAAGTAACATTACCCTGAAAGCTACCCAACTGTAAATTAGAAATTCCCGGATACAGTGAAAGAACTTTGTTTACATTCTTGGCAAAGTTAACATCCATACTCCACTTGAATGCGGAAGTTTGAATAGGAACAAGATTTAATGAAAGCTCAATACCTTTATTCTCAATTTCTCCGGCATTAACATACCAAGAAGCATAACCCGTGGTTTGACTTAAAGTCACAGGCATAATCTGGTCTTTCGAATTGGTTTTATACACTGCCAAATCAAAGCCCGCTCTGTTATTCAAAAATCTCATTTCAAGGCCGGCTTCAAGACTGTTTGTTGATTCTGGTTTTAAATTTGGATTGTTCTTTGTAGCGGGAAGCAAATAAAGTGCTTGATTAAATGGGGCGCCAACAACATATTTATCCAAAAGTTGATCGTATCCTGCAAGATTACCAACCTCAGCATAGTTTAGACGAACTTTACCAAATGACAACCAACTTGGTTTAACTACTTCAGAGAAAATAAAAGAACCCGTAACAGAAGGATAATTATATTTACTATTCTGAACCGGTAAGGTAGAAGCATAATCCTGTCTGAAAGTGGCATCCAAATATAACATGCTCTTGTAGCTTAAAGAAGCGCTGGCATATAATCCCCTTACACCTATTCTTGAATTAGACTCGGTAGGGAATAATAAACGGCCGAGGCTGTTCTGAATTGAATAAATTCCGGGAACCGCTAACCCGCCATTTGTTGAATTGGTATAGGTTGAGTAATTAGTCATTCTTTGTGTAGCGCCTAAAATCCCCTTCAAGTTAAAAACTTTACCAAAATTTTTATTAAAGTTCAACATGAAATCATAATTGTACTCGCTGAAGGTAATATCTCTTCTCAGATAACCTGACCCAATTGTGGGCTGGTTTAGACCAAATGGAGTCGGCACACTACCAACGGCTCTTCTTTCTTCCTGATATTCATTATAAGAATCAGCTGAAACACGGCCATAAGCATGAAGCCAATCTGTAATTTTATAATCCAGTGACACATTACCTATAAACCGGTTTCTACCATCATCCTCATAATTCTGATAGCGCGTGAAATAAGGGTTATCCCAATAGATAGGAGCGCCGGACAATGAAGGACCATAATTCCATGAAATATTTCTTTGCGTTAGATCGTAAATAGTCTTCAAATCTTTATAATCGGTGTTTGTTTCCATCCACTGACGCATACTGGATAAAATATTATCATTATACCCTGTAGAGTTACGCCCAATAGCAGCCTGGTGTGTGTAATTTGCAGAAGCTGTTGCTGTAAGCTTATCAGTAACTTTCCATGTACCATTTACCAAAATATTATCCTTCTTCAAAGAACTGTTTGGCATCATTCCGGTCGAATTATAGTTCGTATAAGATAATCGCGCAGATCCTTTATCTGTAGAATTATCAATGGATACAGTATTAGTCGTTGCCAACGGATTTTGGAAAAAAGTAATTGGCCCATTAGCGGCGGCTGACCAAGGTTTAGTTTTCCCATACCAAGGTGACACTGGGTCAATAGAATACCATCCGTAAACCTGATGTCCATCAAACTTTGCCCCATAAGAAGCATCCTCAGTCGTAGGAACCCAATCGTACATAGTTCCAGTACTTCCACCGGTTAGATTTCTTCTTTCAAAATATGCATTTCCATCAGGACCATAATATGCACCATAACCAGCACCATACTGATTTTGATAAGTTGGAAAAGTTGACTTATCAATTGTACTAAAAGTCACGTTGCTGTTTATGGTTACACCCATACCTTTACTATTTGCAGCACCTTTTTTTGTGGTAATCATGATAACTCCACCTGAAGCTCGCGAACCGTATAGTGCAGTTGCAGCCGAACCTTTCAAAACGTTTACTGATTCAATGTCATCCGCGTTAATATCAGAAGCAGCATTGCCATAGTCATACCCAACAGAACCTGTTGATTGACCGGAAAAACTTCCAATATTATTATTAACAGGGACACCATCAATAACATAAAGAACCTGGTTAGAATTGGTTAATGATTTGCTACCACGCATTACAACGTTTGTAGATCCACCCATGTTGGTGTTCTTTTTAATCTGAACACCGGCTACTTTTCCGGATAAAGAGTTCATAAAGTTACTGTTTTTGACAGCAGCAATGTTATCGCCTTTAACTTCCTGACTGGCATAACCTAAGGATTTCTTCTCGCGAGAAATACCTAAGGCTGTTACAACAACCTCATTAAGTGCAATTGAGGATACTTTTAATTGAGCATTAATTACTGAAGTGCTCCCAACAGGGATTTCTTGTTTGTCATAGCCCACAAAAGAGAAAACCAATGTCTTTGCATTGGCGGGTATTCTCAGTGAGTATTCTCCGGAAACTCCCGTTGTTGTACCCAAATTGGTTCCTTTTATAGAAACGTTTACTCCGGGAAGAGAAGTGCCGTCAGTCGCATCGGTTACTTTTCCAGTAACTACTTTTTGTGCGAAAACTAACTGCACCCCGCAAATCAGAAATAGTGTGAGAGTAAATGCTAACTTTCTCATAATTTGATGATTTTTGTTAGTGTTAGTGTTTGTGTTTGCGTTTGTGTTTGTGTTTGTTCGTATGCGTGTTTGCGTTTGTTATTATTGTTTTAATTTAATCAGGTAGATTTCTCATGTTTTTAGGGTTGGTGAATAAATGACGATGTGTATGTGCAATAATCAGGTTTTGAATTTAGGGTGTATTAATTTCACCCACATTCTTTATAAATAACACTTTTTTTATCTTGCATGCCATTAAAAACAATTATATGCTGCAAAAATACAATGTTTTTTATAATACACCCCTTTTTTTTTAACATTTGTTAAGTTTATTTGATTTTTAACAAATTATTCAAATATAAAAAAAAAGTGTACAAAAAAATTTCAGTTTTGCAGTGATCGTAAAAAACAGGGAACCTATTGAGCAAAAGCCAATGGGGGTAGGAAATTAAGGTAGGAAAGTCGAGTTATACAAGAAATGTGGCTACAAAGATAATCGTTCATTCATTAAAGTCAAGACGATTTTCATTTTTGTTTGATTCCGGATCAAAACAAGTTAAAATTAATCAATAAACGGTTAAAATTCAAGTTAATTTTAGAAAATAAAAGGTTAAAAGTACTGGTTTTACTGTCATCAGGTTAAGATTCGTTATTTTTAGTCAGGTTAAATAAACGAAATAGTTAAAAAGATGTTTACAAAAAATAAGATAAAAAAAAATCCACATCCGTTAAGAAGTGGCTAGTCCAATCTTATATACTTATAATCAATGATTTAAATGTAGATTTTAATGAATTTCCAGCAGACCTAAACCAAAAAGGAACTGTTCAAACGAACAGCTCCTTTTTAATTGCACCACGCTAGTTAATTATTGTTGCGTGTACTCTTCATATGATTGTTCTCGATGTCCTGCCAAACGATAGGTAGTTGTCGGATCGTCACCAAAAATAACGTCCATTGTAATACTGTCTGTACCTACAATTTTTCCATTCGAAACTTTGATATTAATAGGGTAACCACTAAGAGCATTGATAGTACCTGTTGTATTAAATGTTTTGTTAGACATATCGACAGCCGATTTGAATTTCATTGCCCAAAAGTTCCCTCCCCATGTTTTAGTACTAGTACTATAAACTGGGTAATCATCAATCCAGATCGAATCTCTTCCAAATGAAGAGTTATAAGATTTCATTTCTAGTGGACCAAATGTTTTTTGAATTCCACCTACAGTATAATAAGCTTTCACCATCCAATCACCGGTTACAGGGTATGCCCAATTATACTGCTTATCATATTTGGGTGAGCAGGAGAAAAAGCCTACAGCAACCAATAACACAATTAATAATTTAATTATACGCATCGTTTTATCTCCTTAATTTAATGGTGTTGGGTTATTCAATGTCACAGCAAATTTCATAGTCGGCGCATCTGCCATATTGGTATTGAGCAGCAGAGTTTTAGTTCCTGCATCATAGGTCGAAGTAGTTCCTGCAGTGAGTACGCAAGGATAACCCCATGCCAATTTACTTGCAGAAACAATCGTGAAAGTATTATCAGCATTGAGTTTCAAAACTCCGGGACCTGCATAAGTCGGGCCATAAGCGCTTCCTAAATCATACCATCCACCCAGGAGGTCAGATACAAAATAATTGCCATTGCCAACACTATAAACCAGCATCGTAAAAGGACCACGGCTTGCGATGGTACCCGCATTATTACGTACAATGGTGGATCTGTAATAACCGTTCAAAGGAGCGGTCTGATCGTAAACATAAACAGTACGTGAAACACTCGCATCAAAGCCATCAGAATTCTGCACTTTGTAAGTAATGGTGTATTTTCCACCTTTAGTGGCATCCACATTTGAGGTCACCTTGATATTAGCAGAAATATCTTTAGTGCCTTCAATTGCCTTACATCCTGGATCAACAAACGCGGTATTTAATGACCAGAACATTGTTGGTGCTCCTTTCATGGTCATTGTTGCATACGTTGTCACTTTTGAAATGCCCAGCGTATCTTTCTTGCAGGAGCTGAAAACAAAAGTCGCCAGTATAACTATCATTAATATTTTTTTCATAATGTATCTTTTTTAAGAATTATTTACCCCACCATACTTTCACAGTCAAAGCAACTTTGGCCGGAGTATTGACATTTGTTTTACGTTCACTTGCAGGATAGAACAGGCGTTTAGGCCTATCGGTAGTATTCAGTACAGAAGTAAGCGATTGTGAAAGAAAGTCAGGATAACCAGTACGGTTATAATCGAAATATGCTTCAAGTCCTCTTTTGTTGACCGCTGCAACCCATTTTTGTTCCATAATGGATTTGATGCCATTATAAGGAATCGTGATGGCATTTGCCGATAAACCTAAAGCGACCAATGATGCGCTTACACCTGAATTGAAAGTAGCCTGAGCAGCTGCAGCTGTTGTATAACGAGCCTGTGCTTCAGCAATCAGGAACAGGGTTTCTTCTTTACTGAAGAAATAAACCGGAGAAATGTTCCCAACATTCGGTGTGCAGTAATCCTTGATAGTTTGATTGGAATGATTTTTTGAATCACCTGCAACCAGACCATTGAAATTAGCGCCTACGACTGATTGATTAAACAGTTTGTTTAAACGAGGGTCTGAATTTGTATTCAGGAAATCAACGAGCGTTTTGTTTGCAATAACATTTCCTGGCAACCCATCCATAAATGTATTAAAGAATGGATTGTAACCTGTTTGTTGATTTTTGAATGCGGAAAATGTAGCATCAGTGGTCAGAAAATTGTTGTCAGCCAATAACGCCAGAATCTGGGTCTTGTATTTATTGGCATCCACATTTACATACCGCATATACATCTTTAATTTCAAGGTGTTGGCAAACTGTTTCCATTTTGTCATATCACCGTTGAAAATCAAGTCAGCAGCGCCAGGATTTTGTGAAGAGCTTACTGTAAAATCTTTTGCCATTGCGCCATCAATGCGTGCCAGCAAACTATCATAAACAACCTGTCCATTATCAAAATGAGGCTGGATCGTATTAACCCCTTTCAAGGCTTCTGTGAAAGGAATTTTATCGTAAAAGTCAGCAAGAACCTGGAATGTGTAGGCCTGCATCAAAGTTGAGATTGCATAATAAGACCAGTTGGCTGATGCGGATGTATTTTGGCGTACATATTCATAATCGTAAAGTGGACCTGAATACAATGCGACAAATTGACGACTGTCAAAATCATCTTCTGTCAGGTTATACGATTCCCACGTAGTCCATTGTGAAGCTGCAGGGGCCTGAGCGTATTGTTGCGTCCAAAAACTGCCCAAAGCATGATAATAACCACCGATGACAAAGGCTGATCCAGCCAGACCACTTGGTAAAGTTAATGCAGGTGTTGCCTGAGCAGGGTTATTCGGGTTTGTATTAATATCGAAGAACTCTTTATTACAGCCACTCACTAAAAGCACGATGGCAAAAAGAGCAACCAGATTATATTTTATTCGTTTCATTGATTACTTTTTTAAAATGATAAATGATTTAAAAAACTAATTTTACGTTGAACCCTATGCTGCGGGTAGAAGGTGTTCCACCATAATCGCCAAAGTCACCGCTCATGTCGTTACCAAATGTTGTTTGTTCAGGATCGACAAATAAATTTGAGCTTGGTGTCCATAAAAGCAGGTTATTACCAACTATGGCAATTTCAACAGAATTTAATGCGGTCTTCTTCAATAAAGATTTTGGTAGTGAATAGGATAAACTTACTTCGCGTAGTTTGAAGAAAGTTTTATCAACCAGGGCATATCCTCCACCAATACCAGCATTGTAAGTCTGGTTGTAGAGTGAGTTCAGGTTATTCGTGAAACCTGCAATCGGAACTGTATTTTCAACATATTTAGGTTCGGTAACTGTTCCCAAATTCTGAACAGAATTAGGGATGATCCATGGCTGACGATCGTTATAGGTTGTTTGGGGAGCATTACCTGTAAAGTACATCATTTCAGCTGTGCGTGAATACATCAAACCACCTTCACGATAATCAACAGTAGCATGTAGTTTTATCCCCTTGTAGGTAATTGAAGTACCACCACCAATACGGAATTTGTTCTGGGCTGAGCCTAAGATTTCTTTTGTATCCTTAAATACAGGTAAACCTTGTGCGTCGACAACAGGATGTCCTTGTGGATCGATAGCAGGAACTGTTCCTTCGAACAATCCCAATGGGTAACCCGGACGGGCTACAAAACCAATTGAGCTGGTACCACCTAATGAAATCTGATCCAAACCTGAAGCTAAACTAACCAGTAAGTTGTTGTTCTTACTGAAGTTGCCAAATATTTCCCATTCAAAATCATTGGTGCGAATAGGTGTAACTGACAATGTAATTTCAATACCCTTGTTGGTGATCTTACCAAGATTTTGTGTTTGAGCAGTAAATCCGGTTGTTGAAGGGATGGTAGCTGTCCAGATAAGGTCTGTTACTGTCTTGTTATAAACCGCAACATCAAGACCAATTCTGTTGTTAAAGAATTTTAAATCAGTTCCGATTTCCATATCGGTTGAAATCTCTGGTTGTAATTTGTCATTTCCAATCAGATTTGACACTGTAAAACCATTTACGCCTCCTGACAACGGGAAAGCTAATCCACGATAACCATCGGTGAGTGATGTCTGAACCAAAACAGGCAGTATTCTGTAAGGATCTGCATCTTTACCGGTTTGAGCAATACCTGCACGGAGTTTACCAAATGAGAGGAAATCTTTATTCTTCAGCAATTCGCTGAAAACAAAACTTCCACTGACACTGGGGTAAAAGAATGAGCGGTTTGCAGCTGGCAAAGTTGAGGACCAGTCGTTACGGGCTGATACATTCAAATACAGCATACTCTTATATCCAAAATCAACACTTCCATAAGCGCCAACCAATCTACGTTTTGAAATTGTTTCATAGATAGTAGGAGATGCCGAACTGTTGGCCAGATTATAATAATGAGGAATATCCAAACCAATGACTGTGGCTCCTTGTGAACGGGAATCACGTTGGTTGAAGTTATGACCTAAAATAGCGCTGAAAGTAAAATCTCTACCGAAATTTTTATTGACAGAAAGGAAGAAGTCAGTGTTCAGTTCTGAAGAGTAATATGAATCTTCACTTACACGGCCAACTTCGGTATTGAAATCGCCACGAGCAGATTTTGTGATTGCTCTCCATGTTTTCAGGGTGCTGCTTGCAACATCACTACCTGCTTTAAAGGTTGCGGTTAACCATGGGAACAGTTTAGCGTCAAGGCTAACATTACCAAATACGCGGCTGTCGTTGAATTTATTACCATGTTCGTTCAGAATATAAAAAGGATTCTGAGCGTAAACGGTATAATAATTATCAACATTGTTGAATTTATTGTTGTAGTCGCGTTGATCAATCAAACTTATATCCCTAGGAGTTTGCCATACACCGTCAAGGGCAGATTGCTGCTGACCGGTAGCTGCATATTTTGAATCTTTTCTTACGTAATTCAATGAACCTGATGCGGAGAATATCTTCAGGAATTTAGATGAACCTCTCAACGAAACATTATTACGTTCATAAGAATCAGCATTCGTTGGCATGATACCATCGGATGTAATATTTCCAAACGACATGTAATAACTTTTGTTCTCATCACCATTTGAAAAAGCAACCGTGTTGTTATAGTTTGTGCCTACGTCGAAGAAATCCTGTACATTATTGGGTAATGCAACGTAAGGTTTAATTTGTTGTTGATTGTCAATGGCGAAGCCCCATTTACGGATTTTACCATCAAACTTTGGTCCCCAGCTTCCATTTTCCTGTAAGTCGGCTAAACCACCGTTGCGGTCATACCATCCTTGTCCGAATTCATTTTGCATGACGGGCAGACGAAGAGGGGTATCAAAAGTTGTGGTAGATGAAAAATCTACTTTTGCCTTGTTGTTTGCCTTGGCGCCATTCTTGGTTGTAATTACAATCACACCCGATGCTGCACGCGAACCATACAAGGCTGTTGCCGAACCACCTTTAAGAATGGTCATTGATTCAATATCATCAGGGTTGATGTCATTGGCACGGTTACCAAAGTCCATACCACCATTGATGTCAGTAGAACCAATTTGTCCATTGCTGATAGGCACTCCATCCACTACATAGAGTGGTTGGTTAGACCCACCCAAAGAAGAAAAACCACGCATGATGACACGGGTTGAGGATCCGGGAGAACCTGATGCAGAAGAGATTTCAACACCGGCCACTTTTCCCTGCAATGCATTCAATGCACTGCGGTTTCCGGTTTCTGTGATATCTTTCGACGTAACTGAAGAGGCGGAGTAACCCAAAGCCTTTTCTGAACGTTTGATACCGATTGCTGTTACAACAAAACTTTCGAGTTGTTGAACTTCCGATTCAAGGGTTACATTTAAAACGTTTGAAGCCGTTAAAGGAACTTCGATCGTTTTCATACCAATAAAGGTAAAGCGGAGTGTTTTAGCGTTAGCCGGTAGTTTTAACGTATACTTTCCGTTCAGGTCGCTTAAAACACCAACTTTGGTTGCTTCCTTAACAAGAATTGTAACACCCGGAATAACGCTGCCATCCTGAGAACTCGTGATTACTCCCGAGATCGTTCTTTGGGCAAGAACTGCCTGAATCCCCAAAAACAGAAGAAATACAAGCAATAGTGTAGACTTTCTCATAGTTTAATTGTTTGTTTTAATGTGAATTGTTGCGTTTGTGATATTCATTCCTATTTAATTATATTTATTGATTACATATGTGTTTTTGGTTTGTTTATAATATAGATATTTTACGTAATACGATGTATTGCAAATGCTTATATGTAATAGCAAATGATAAACAGCAGAGTTTATGGATATAAACACACTGCTTTATCTGCTTTTTAGATAAAAGGATTGGTGGTTGGTTGTTTGGACACTTCCATTTGGACTCTTCTGTCTCTTAAGACAAAAGCCAATGGCGTTATACGACTATGTGGAGATATATTTCATCATTATCCTATTAGTTAAACGAGTAAAAAAAAGAGTATTTCCTAGATTTGCATAAATAATCTATGCAAAGTTAATCGTTGTAACATAATAGACAAATTTATTTTTAAATTTTATTTTACAAACCCGGATTTATTATCAGATCTAAACACTTTTATGTATATATGCTAAAATGGCTAAACCATTCTACTTCATTATTCGCAGATTCGTGGCATAAATAAGGATGAAGATTCCAGTAATAAATGTATTGGCAATATCTGTCTTATAACCAGCCAGATAATATAGTGGTGTTATCAACAAAAAGATCTGAGCTACGGTATAAAAATGAAAACCTGTTTTTTTGAGCCTGAACATCATTATTGCACCACCCAGACTGATGCCGTAAAAAATGGTGTTGAGTATAAAGAACCAGATATCTGCTTGAGTCAAAGTTTTCAAAGCTTCTGCCATCCCTTCAGTGCCCTGAAACAATTTTGTATACGGTGAGCTGCTAATTAACTCAGGCAGATAATGATAATTTAAACTGAAGAATAAATAAGTAATAAAAGATAACCCACTGAAAATGAAGGTAAGAATACAAATAAAGGTCAGTCCGCTAGGCCTTTTAAAGGGAGTTGGAGCAGGGTTTAGTTCGTTAGGCAGGTTATCGGACATGGTCTTTCTTTTTTTGCAAAAATAGTCAAAAACCCAATTGTAGATACCTTTCACTTTTTCGCGGTCATTTTAAAAGAAGAATGTTAAATTAGCCGAAAAAAAGATGGATATTATATTCGAGAATGAAATAAGATCAAAAACGGTTGATGAAATTGCAAACCAGATGCTTACTGCTGCCCGGACAGCGCCAAAAGGTCGTGGAAGAGACACTTTGCTATTGGGAAAACTATCGGGTGCCGATCTGGGTGTACTTGCTGATAAGATGGATGAGATTGCTGAACGGACAGGGTTAAAGTTTTTTGCACGGGATGCAAACAACATCCGCAATTCCGAAGTGGTTATCGTTCTTTCGACCAGGATTGATCCGCTACAGATGAAGGATTGTGGTTATTGTGGTCATGGTAACTGCACAGCAAAGGATGAATTTCCTGATGCACCATGTGCGTTCAATTCCATTGATCTTGGGATAGCTGCAGGCGTTGCCGCAAGCATTGCAGCCGACCACCGTGTCGATAATCGCATCATGTATTCAGCAGCGCAGGCTGTAAAGGAATTGAATCTATTGAACGAACCAGTTGGCCCCACACTTTGTATTCCACTCAGCATCAGTTCAAAGAGTCCTTATTTCGACAGGTAACCACTTACATCGTTTTAAACTGAGTCTTTTTATAATTGACCGGTTTCTTGTTATCGTTGTATTTTGACGGGCACTTCAGCAACAACGTCTTGGCATAGAAAACAGAGTCGGTTGCTGAACCCGAAATCACTACCTGATCACACTTTTCAAAATCCTGTGGCTTGGTTCCGCTATAAACAACTTTCATCTCGGTGCTATCTTGATCCTTCATAAAGAAAGTAAAGCTATTTGCATCTTTGCGGGCATCATAAACAATGGGTTTATGCGTGTTCAGCGTGCCTATAACCTGGTAAGCTGAGCCACTGAACTTTTTAGCGGTCGAAAATTTAGCATACGTGCTGCTGCTCACCAGAGTTGTGATAACAATACCGATGGCAACAATGATAACTATGATGATGACAATATGAATTCGTTTCATGTAAAGTATTCAATATTAAATTAAACTTTCTTTGGTGCATTTCTATTTTGTTCCTTTTCAATCCTGGTCAGTTTCCGATCCAAACGGATTAATAGGATAGAAAGTCCCAGAAAAATAACTGCAATTACTATTATCACAACAAATAACTTATTTTCCATGACCTATATTTCATTAAATTCGTTAATAATTCTTAATCGCAGTTTAATCTGGTAAATCCAAACACCGATTATAATCCAACCTATCACTGCAGGATAAAAAACAAGCCTCATCGTAGTATCCAACCCTACCAGCGCCATTGGGTTTCCACCCTTGCCCGGATGCACAGACCCCTGAGCCAGTTTGGGAAGGATCAGCAGGAAGATGATCATCATGATGAATGCGAAAATATTGTAGACCGCAGAGATCCTGGCCCTCTTTTCACTGTCATTCATCGACCCCCGCAACACAAAATAAGCGGCATAAATCAACATGCTCACGGCAGCCCCGTTCAGCTGCGGGTCATTGGTCCAGAAGGTACCCCATGAAAACCGTGCCCAGATACTCCCTGTCACCAGTCCCAATATGCCAAAAAACACTCCGGTCGAGGCAGCTTCCACAGATCTGAAATCGTATTTTTCATCAAACCCCGCAAGATACCTAACAGCATTTACAGCACTGATTGACAATAGTGTGAGCAGTGTAAACCACATGCAGACATGGTAAAAGATATTACGGATGCTCTCGTGTATAACTGGCAGATCCGGAATTGGAATCAGCAACCCGGCAATCAGGCTATATAAGACGAGAATTAATCCCATTATTTTCCACCACATTTTATTCATCGTATTTCTTTTTTATCCAATTATGAGGATTTGGTTGCCTAAACAATCAAATGCTTTAAAAGTTATTTTTATTCTTTCCATAAATATGGAAAGAGGATAAACGCAAGGGCAATAGCCAATAACGAAATCAAAATCAAAACCAACATGAACCCCAACATTGAACCTGATTCGCCATTCCCGATCGAAAGCAGGCTGGCCTTGATCAGTGCAATCATGAAAGGATACATCACCGGGAAACTCAAAATCGCCATCAGGCTGAAATTATGTCCCGACCGCCAGGCTATCGCTGCCACCAATGTCAGAATCGAAGCAAATCCCAAAGCCGCCAAGGCAATGATCCCCAGAAAGTTTGGCACATTCGATACCGGTGTACCCAATAATAACCAAAAGGCGGCATAAGAACCCAACCCGGTGATTAAAAGCAAGATAAAGTTATAGAGTGTTTTAGATAATAATACCGCACCGGGTGAAGCAATGGAATAGTAATAGATATGCCTGTTGGGGTGTTCACCCGAAAAGCTATGCCCTGAGGCATGAACAGCCGCGAACAACTGAATGATCCAAAAGAGGGCATTCCATTTCTCCGGTTCCAGTTTCGACTGGAAGCTGAGAAAGCACAAAAAAACCGTCCCAAGCACGAATAACAACAAGCCATTGATATGGTGCATCCTTCGTAACTCCAACGACAAATCCTTGTGCAGTAAAAAACGAACCTCAGAAAACATAACGGCAATTTTGTAGCAAAATTAAGGAATTACTACATTATAAGCAACTTTGCAATGAAGGGGCTACCCCAAGGGTCCCACCTACATTGACAAATACAATTCAATTTTATATTTAAAACAGATGCCTGAACGGCAATAAAAACCAACCAATCATTTTCTCAAATGCCGGCCTGCGCAGCCACTGCTCATGATCAAACGGCACACATCCCTGCAAAGATTCTGCAAGATGTGTATTCACTGCTGAAACAATCTCTTTATCGGTTCCAATCAACATGATTTCATGCATGTACCTGAAGCTGCGATAATCAAAGTTGGCTGAACCAATTCCAAATACCTCGTTATCAACCAAAATACACTTAGCATGCAGGTTGGTGAGGCGGTAAAAGAGCAACTGAATATCGTTTCTGAAAAAATAACCGTAATATTTACTGCTCAACAAGTCAACCGATCTGACATCACTCCTGCGAGGGGTCATGATTTTAATTTCAACACCGCGCTTAGCCGCTTCACTCAAAGCTTTCCGTAAATGATAACCCGGCAGAAAATAAGGCGTTTCGATCAAAATAGATTGTTTTGCCCTTTTCACCATGCATTCGATCTTCTTTTTGATCTGCTGCCGATAAATAGACGGACTATCCTGAATAATCTCAAAACCATAATGGAAGATGGTCCTATGATAAGTAAATTTATTGAAGATGTATTTATTGAAATTTTTGAAACTCTTGTTAAAAGTTTTTTTAAAGATGGGTGTGAGGCTTCCTTCAATCCGCAAGGTGAGTTCCCGCCAATTCAAAGAGTGTGCAGCTATATTAGCCGAGCCAATATAACTGACTTTATCATCAATCAGGAAAAGTTTACGGTGATTCCTTCGGTGGTTACGGGTAAAGAAATCAAATGAGAACATGATTTTCTTGAAATACCTGACTTCAGCGCCCAACCTTACCAATTCTGCAAAAAATGTATCATTCACAGTTCCCCCCCAGGAATCAATCAGCAAACGAATCTTTACTTTCTCCCTGGCTTTGATGATTAAAGCATCGCGAAACATCCTGCCGATCTTGTCATGCGTAAACCGGTAGGTCTCAATGCAGATATAATCACGGGCATTCCTTATATCCTCAAGCATCGCCTCATAGAGTCGGGGAGGTTGTGTAAAGAGCTGGAATTGCAGTTTTGCTATCATTGTAGTAGTTTCCATGACCGGGATTAATTTCGGTTGATTCAAATATACTAAAACTTCTGCAAATATTAAGCCCTAATTCAAAAAATATCTATCTAAATTTAAAGATGTCAACAAAAGCATGCAATAGCGTTTACAGCTTCGTATCTTTGCAAAAAATAACCACCAATGATTAAATCGATGACCGGGTTTGGCAAAGCAACGGTTGAGCTTCCCGGGAAAAAAATAACAGTAGAAGTTAAGTCTCTCAACAGCAAACAACTTGACGCGTCCATCAAAATTCCAAGTTCATATAAAGATAAAGAGCTCGAAATCAGGTCTGAAATCACAAAGATCCTCGAAAGAGGTAAGATAGATTTTTACCTTTCGGTCGAGATTTCAGGTGATCAGTCTAATTATGCCATCAATAAACCACTCGTTTTACATTATTATAACGAGCTCAAAGCCCTTTCAGAAGAGATCGGGGAGACCATTGAACTGCTCCCACTTGCACTTAAGATGCCGGATGTTTTGAAGACCGTCCGCGAAGATATTGACGAGGAAGAATGGAGCCATGTACTGATCGCAGTGGATGAAGCGCTCACAAAAGCAGATCTTTTCCGCACCGAAGAAGGTACTTTACTGGCTAAAGACTTTGAATACCGCATCGGGTTGATCCGTAAATATATGCTCGAAGTAGTCCCCTTTGAAAAAGCAAGGGTTCCGGTGATTCGCGAACGACTGATGAAAGACATCACCGAACTTGTCGATTCTTCCAAGTTTGACCCCAACCGATTTGAACAGGAGCTGATCTATTACATCGAAAAACTGGATATCACCGAAGAGAAAGTGAGACTGGCCAAGCACATCGATTATTTCCAGAACACAATCAAAGAAGAAGGATCACAGGGAAAGAAGCTGGCATTCATCACCCAGGAGCTGGGTCGCGAAATCAATACCATGGGCTCCAAAGCCAATGACGCCGACATCCAGAAGCTGGTCGTCCAGATGAAAGATGAGCTTGAAAAAATCAAGGAACAATTGATGAATATTCTTTAGTCATTATGAACGGAAAACTAATCGTATTTTCAGCCCCTTCCGGCGCAGGCAAGACCTCCATCGTTCACCGGCTGTTGAAAACCGACCTCCCACTGGCGTTTTCTGTCTCAGCCTGCAGCCGGCCCAAACGTCCTGAAGAAGTATATGGCACGGACTATTATTTCCTTTCCCTCGAAGAATTCAAACAACGCATCGATAACCACGAATTCCTGGAGTGGGAGGAAGTCTACCCCGGAAGTTACTATGGCACACTGAAATCAGAACTCGACCGGATCTGGCAACTTGGCAAGCATGTCGTCTTTGATGTCGATGTGATCGGTGGCATCAACATCAAAAAACTTTATCCCCAGGAAACGCTTTCCATATTCGTGATGCCCCCTTCCATTGATGAACTCGAAGTCAGGCTCAAAATCCGTGGCACCGAAAATCCCGAAAGCCTCAAAAAACGTCTTGATAAAGCCAAATACGAGATTTCCTTTGCCGATCAGTTTGACTACCAGCTGCTCAACGACAACCTTGACCGTTCAACTCCAGAGATTAAAGAGGTCATCGCAAAATTTATCATCCAATAAATACCGGATCATCCATGCCAACCCTTCATAAGAAAATAGGTCTGTTTTTCGGTTCATTCAACCCGGTCCATACCGGTCACCTGATCATTGGAAACTACATGGCTGAGTTCACCGACCTGGATGAAGTATGGTATGTCGTGTCGCCTCACAACCCTTTGAAAAATAAAAAGAGCCTGCTCTCCGATGTACACAGGGTCACGCTGGTCAGGCTGGCTACCGAAGACCACACCCGTCTAAAGGTTTGCGATATAGAAATGAAGCTTCCCAAACCTTCCTACACCATTCACACACTGACCTATCTGGCCGAAGATTACCCCGATCATCACTTCGTACTGATAGGCGGCATGGACATCCTCCCCTCTTTTCATAAATGGAAAAACTGGGAGCAAATCCTTGAGCAGTATGAACTTTACATCTATCCCCGCCCAGGTTACGAACCAGGAGACTGGGCCAACCACCCAAAGATCAAGTTCATCCCCGCTCCTCTGGTAGAAATATCAGCCAGCTTCATCCGCGAAAGCATCCGCAACAACAAAAACATGGATTTCTTCCTCCCCACCAAGGTCTACGAATACATGAGAGGCATGCATTTCTACGAACAGAAAAAAAAGAAACAGGAAAAGGAATCCTAGGTAAATAGAGCATTACTTACCACCATAGCAGTATAATTCCACATATTCCTTGCTTTTCATTTCAAAATGTATTATTTTTACTGCCCTAACAGTAATTCAATGATTGAACCCCTAACTTTGGCTGCCTTTCTGAAAAAACACCGGAAAGCCGCAAGGCTCACCCAAATCCAACTTGCCGAAATGGCGGGAGTAGGTAAGACAGTAGTCCATGACATTGAAAAGGGAAAAGAGACTATTCAACTCGTTACTTTAAGGAAAATTTTACATGTCCTCAATATCAAGGTAGCATTGATTAGTCCTTTAATGAATCAGATAATTGAAGATACCGATGAGAAAAGCTAAGGTTTTCGTCAAAGCAAAAGAAGCAGGGATATTAACCGAAACTGTTGCGGGCAAAAAGTATCGGTTTCAATATCTGGATGGGTATAAAGATTACCCGGTATCACTCACAATGCCTGTTAATCAGCAACTGTGGGATTTTTATGCTTTCCCACCATTTTTTGATGGTTTACTTCCTGAGGGCACACAACTTGAAGGGTTATTGAAAATCAAGAAATTAGATCGGAATGATTTTTTTTCCCAATTAATGGTTGTGGGAGAAGACATGGTAGGAGCCGTAACGGTTAAGGAGATCTTCGAATGAACAGGTGTCCGATAACTTATGAACTTTGTGGGGAAAGCCTGTATAGTGAAAAGGGGTTAAAACTGCTGGCCCCTACCATTCGGGATTTGAAGACATTGCAATATACGGCTGCTGAGCAACGCGAAGAAGCCTTTCAAAGATCGGTTAAGATGTCAGTACAGGGTGTCCAGCCTAAATTAAGCGCCATACTGGATATAAAAAATGAATGTTTTGAAATAGTAGATCAACATGGGAGATACATTTTAAAACCCCAGCACGATATCTACCCCGAGCTTCCTGAAAATGAAGATCTCACGATGCGACTGGCGCAATACATAGGTTTAGAGGTACCGTTACATGGGTTAATTTATGCGAAGGATCTTTCTTTGACCTATTTTATTAAACGATTTGACCGGAAAGGACATAAGGATAAACTCCCCCTTGAAGATTTTTCTCAGTTAGCCGGTCTAACTAGAGACACCAAGTATAACTATTCAATGGAAAAGTTGGTCGGATTAATTGATTCCTATTGCACTTTTCCGGCTAAAGAAAAGGCTAAACTATTCAACCTGGTGGTCTTCAATTATCTGATCGGGAATGAAGATATGCACCTTAAGAACTATTCACTGATCAGCAGAGAAGAGATTACTGAACTCTCGCCCGTATATGATTTACTGAATACCACGATCGTCTTATCTGGTGATGCAGAAGAAATTGCGTTGTATCTCTCAGGCAAGAAGAAGAGATTGAATTTTGAGATCCTCGTTAACTATTTTGGAAAAGAAAGGTGCGGATTAACGGATAAACTGATTGATAACACTTTGCAGAAAATCGGAGGGGCTGTACCACAATGGGAAGAATTGATCAGCCTCAGTTTTCTTTCAGAAGGCATGAAAGATAAATATAAGCAGCTATTGGATAATAGGTTAAAGATATTGAATTTTTAAATCCTATACTCCAATAAATCACTCGGTTGACATTTAAGCACGCGACAAATAGCTTCCAGGGTCTCTAATCTAATGGCTTTAGCCTTTCCGGTTTTAAGTATTGACAGGTTAGACATTGTAATTCCGACACCTTTACTTAATTCCGTTAAAGACATTTTCCGTTTGGCAAGCATTACATCAAGGTTTATAATAATTGGCATAGCTTACACTGTTAAATCGTTTTCAGTTTGCAACTCCTCACCACGCTGAAATATTACGGCAAGAATCCAGATAACAAGACCTAAAAGTATTCCATCGCTAATAATGGAATACTGATGCGGAAATTGAAATCCGTGTTGATAATAAGATGGTATGAATTGGTTGAATACTAGATTATTAATAAATTTTAATATGTCCGATGAAATAAACATTACAGCTATAATCTTCAAATATTTAACAGATTGAAAATTAAAAGGATTACACTTTTTTATCGCGTTTAATATTTTCAGACTGAACCATGAACCTGTTATCCATATTGTTAAAATAATTAATTTAAATATAAAGAAATAATAGGCCAAAGAAGTATTGGGCTTCACCTGAACTTTATATTCCTTTATTACCGGGCTATAACGAATAGTACGATCACTTGAATAGGAATAATCGACATTTGTGCCTACCGGGTTATAAAGGGAAATATAAAAAGGCACATCCATTGATTCTATATCAAAGCCTGAATTGCTTTTATAACACATGCCTACAATCGATGTCCCCAGAAAAACTATTATGACAATAGTTGAGGAAACAAAAACAACTCCGCTAAAATAATATAAAACGGATACAATAAATTTAGCTTTCATGTTTCTTATTGTTAAATTATTTGATTGCAAATCTATTGCAATAATTATTAAAAAGCAATATTTTTTTATTGTTTCACAATAATTATTATCTAATAAACAATAATTAATAAATTTAGTTGTATTGAATAATATCGGGAGATAATTGTGATATGGCCAGTTGTCTTAGCCTGTGAAAGAATATTGCCTGCACTATTTCTCCTTCAACAAACCCTGACCCTATTTCTTCATATGATTGGGATACAAATCGTTGATAAAGCTGACACAATCCCGATATAACTTATGGGTCGTCGACGCCTTCTCCATCATACCTCCACGGTACCTCCACCCTTTCTCCACCCTATATAAGGTGGAGGAAGGGTGGACAAAGGGTGGAGAAACCGTGGAGAAGGGGTGGAGGACTCTTGGGATTTGTCGGGGTTGTGTCGGGGTAATGTTTACACTATCCGGGAGTGGTTAAAGAATTTTTTAGGGTGGGTGGCTTTGACTTCACTCTGAACGAGTGAAGTCAGGTCGGGATTATTTTACTGATAAAAGTTTGATTTGTTGCTTGGCATACTCACTTCCTGCCTTCAGAGCGGCCAGATTCATATTAACCATGCTTTCGCCTTTTCGGGCAAACATGATACAGATAGCATCTTCGATCTGGTCATAACTCAAGCCAAGGAATGGTGTTGCTGCTCCAAGAATGACCACGTTGGCACATTTTACAGATCCTATTTCTTTGGCGATGGCCTCAGCATCGAGCTTGATGTGATAGGGTTGCTGATCGATAACAGCCAGAATATCCTCATGCGCCGGATAGTCCGGGATGTTGATAAACGGGGTGATGTTGGTGATCATCCATCCTTCGTTGGAGAGCATCGGGACATAGCGCAGCGCTTCCATCGGTTCAACAGAGATAATTAAATCGGCCTTGCCGACCGGGATCAGATCAGATGCAATGGGATCATCCGAAATCCTAAGGTTAGACTGTACATCGCCTCCACGTTGTGACATGCCATGAACCTCAGCCTGTTTCAGATACAATCCGGCTTTAACGGCAGCCGTCCCGATGATGGCAGCTATTGAAAGGATCCCCTGTCCCCCTACGCCTGCCAGTATGATGTCTTTTTTCATAAATGCTTACATTAAATCAATTAAACTAAACCTGAATATCAACTAGTTGGCTCTTTTTCCAGTCTCGCTGATTTTAAATTTTTAGCAGCAGTCTGGATGCATTCGCGACGTGGAATGATAACCGAAACTCCCTGGTAGACAATCTCTTCTTTGATAACCTGCACGTTTTCTTCATGCATTTTGGGCATGGGATTGAGCACCCGGATATGAGCCGGATCAACGCCCAGGCCTTCACAAATGGCTTCCAGCTTTCCGCGGGCCTGCGAGGTCTGTCCGCCGGTCATGGCCGTGGTTTCGTTGTCGAGGATAAACAAGGTGATGGGACTATTGTCAGAAACAGCATCCAGCAAGCCCGTCATTCCGGAATGTGTAAACGTGGAGTCACCGATTACAGCAATAGCAGGTTGGAATCCAGTATCGGCAGCCCCCTTGGCCATGGTGATGGAAGCGCCCATATCGACACAGGTATCAATGGCATTATAAGGCTCCATAAAACCAAGCGTGTAGCAGCCGATATCTGCAAAGACATGACCTTTTTCGGTTCCCAGGATCGCTTCGTTGATGGCGTTGTAAGAGTAGATATGCGGACAGCCTTTACACAAAGCGGGGGGGCGGTTTTTAACGATCGACGGAATGGGCTTTTCTTCTGCTACCGGAAGACCTAATGCTTTGGCTACCAGATTTGGAGACAGCTCGCCATCGCGAGGAACCGTGCCATCCAGACGGCCTTTGATCAGCTTGCCTTTGTTCAGCAGACCCTTCAAATGTTTCTCGATCAAGGGATATCCCTCTTCGAGAACCAAAATAGAATCACATTCATCATACATTTTAAGTACCTGATCTACCGGAACCGGATATTGTCCGATCTTTAGGACCGGGAAAGAGGTAACCCTTCGGGGATAGTTTTCCATCAGGTAGTTGAACGAAATGCCACAGGCAATCACACCCATTTTTTTATTTGGCCCGTCGAAGTAATGATTGAAGGCTGACTTAGTGGATTCTTCAAGGAAGGAATCCTGATTGGAGAGCAGCGTCTTGTATTGTTTTCGGGCGTTACCGGGGAGCAGGATAAATTGTTTGGGGTTCGCTGAAAGTTTTATTTCATTCTGGCTCCTTGTTTCACCCCTTACTACTCCAGCACGCGAATGCGCTAACCGGGTGGTAATGCGCATCATTACAGGGATACGGTATTTCTCTGATAGGTCGAAACCGTAAGACACCATGTCGTAGGCCTCCTGCTGGTTGGAAGGTTCAAGAATAGGGATCATCGCGAAGTCACCGTAGAACCGTGAATCCTGTTCATTCTGAGAAGAGTGCATGGATGGATCATCTGCTGCTATGATGATTAGTCCACCATTGGCACCGGTGATCGAAGAGTTAATAAAGGCATCGGCTGCTACGTTGAGGCCAACGTGTTTCATGCAGGCAATTGCTCGTTTCCCGACATACGACATGCCCAGAGCGCCCTCGACCGCAGTTTTTTCGTTAGTGGACCAGCCGGCACGAATGTTTTTTTCTTTTGCTTCTTTTGATTGGAGGATATATTCGGTGATTTCTGTTGAAGGAGTTCCGGGATAAGCGTATATTCCACTCATCCCGGCATCAATGGCTCCCTGTGCGATAGCTTCATCGCCCAAAAGCATTAATTTTTGCATCTCTTTAAAGTTTTCTAATTAAATAACTTACTTGCTTGATTTGTTATTTTCAGTAAAACTACAACCTTTTTGATTACCTTTAAAATGTGAACTCAAGGCGCAACCGATTGTTTAAGAATAATTATTAAAATTTTATCTTTTAAACTCAGATCAATGAATTTCTTAGGTCATATTTTTTTATCCGGTGAGAAGAATGAGTTATTGCTTGGCAATTTTATAGCGGATCATGTTAAGGGTAAGTCACAACTTGAATATTCTCAGGGGGTTATTAAAGGGATCCAATTGCATCGGGCTATTGATCATTTCACGGATCATCACCCTATGGTGGTTCAGGGAGTCAGAAGACTCAACGGTGATTTCGGCCATTATGGGTCGGTGATCATCGATATGTATTATGATCACTTTCTGGCTTCTTTATGGGAGGATTATCACCGCATACCCCTTGAACGTTTTTCTCTTTTCATTTATGAACTGCTTGTTCCCTATCTTTCAATAATGCCGGCCAGGACGCAACATATGTTTCCTTATATGGTTGGTAATAACTGGCTTGCGGCATATGCAAAGACAGAGGGGTTAAACAGGGCATTGAACGGGATGTCGAACCGTACCAGGTTTAATTCAGGGATGGAGGGGGCCACGGCTTTTCTGCTGGAAAATTATGAAGTCTTTAAGAAGGAGTTCAGGATCTTTATGCCGGATATTATTGCGTACACCGATGATTGGAAGAGACAACATTCGATTTTAAAATAAAATATACCGCGGTTTTTTCCGGTACATAAAACAAGCTGGTGCAGATTTAAAATCTGCACCAGCTTGTTTTATCCGAAACATAAAAAAGGGCGGACACAAGAGCCGCCCCTACATTTTTAGATTATCTGTCAGGCGTTAGAATTACTAAAGCGTGTTTATTCCTCAGGAATATGAAGATCTTCACCTCTTGCAATGGCTTCCAACATATCTGTTGTCAGTGATTTAGGCCGCTCTAGAGCGAAACCTAATGCACGGTCCCAGACCAGGTTGACAGCAATACCAATAGATCTCCCCACTGCAAATAATACTGTATAGAAATCGTATTCACGGATCCCATAGTGCCACTGGATAACTCCTGTTTGTGCATCAAGGTTGGGCCATGGGTTTTTTGCCTTGCCTTGTTCCCTCAAAATATCGGGAACCACCTTATATAATATATCGGCATATTTGAAGATGGGATCATCGGGTAAATGCTTGAGACAGAATTCGCGTTGAATCATGTAGCGGGGGTCTGTCTTACGCAATACAGCGTGGCCGTAACCCGGTATAACATGTCCTGCATTCAGGGTATCCCAGACAAATTGTTTCATTTCTTCTTCGGTTGGTTCGCGACCATCCATCTTATCCATGATTTCCTGCAACCAACGCAACACTTCCTGATTTGCCAAACCATGTAAAGGACCGGCTAAACCGTTCACCATTGCAGCTGTAGACAAATATACATCAGACAAAGAACTTGCGACAAGATGGCCTGTATGTGCACTTACGTTTCCACTTTCGTGGTCAGCATGGATGATGAAATGAAGACGTGATACATCATCATAAGGAGCAGCTTTGCCCATCATATGTGCAAAGTTCCCTCCCATATCAAGGAAAGGATTTGACTGGATGCGATTGCCATCCCGATAAAGTTTAGCGTAGATATAACTTGCTAATTCAGGAAGTTTGGCAATCATATTCAACACATCTTCATACATCGGATCCCAGTACTGTGATTTTGAAATCCCAGCCTGATATTTTTTTGCAAAGAATGACTCACGTTGCATGGTCATAATTGCTGCCGAGAAAATAGTCATAGGGTGACTGCAACAAGGAAATGCATCGACCACCTCATAAACATAACGGGGCAGAATACGCCTTTTGTTAATATCATCAGCAACGTCGAGCGTTTCTTCTAATGTTGGGATTTCACCGGTAAACAATAAATAAATCAATCCCTCCACATAGGGCATCTCTGCTCCTTTTGGTTTAGGCAACTTCTCGAATAATTCGGGCAGCGTATAGCCCCTGTATCGAATGCCTTCATACGGATCCAAGTATGAAATATCTGTCAACAGACATTTCACTCCACGCAGACCACCAATGATTTTCCCAATTGTCACCTGGTCAACGACCACGTTACTTGATTCTTTTATTAATTTGTCTATTCGAAGACGCTGTATCTCAATCTTTTCAGCTAGCTTGTCTTTAAGTTTTACCATTTTAAGTGCAATTGAAATTAAACCATTTAGGAGTGTTGAATATTTTTTACAATCTCCGTTCCGAATTCAGAGCACTTTAGTAAAACAGCTCCTTCCATTAACCGGTGAAAATCGTATGTGACTCTTTTATTGCGTATTGCTAATTCTACATTGTCGTAAATGAGTTGTGCGGCTTCGAACCAACCCATGTATTCAAGCATCATTGCACCCGAAAGGATTACTGAACCGGGATTTACTTTATCAAGGTTTGCATATTTTGGAGCGGTACCATGGGTAGCTTCAAAAATTGCAAAACCACTGTCGTAATTAATATTGGCGCCGGGAGCAATTCCGATACCACCTACCATCGCGGCAAGGGCATCTGAAATATAATCACCATTCAGATTCAGTGTTGCAATGACTGAATATTCAGAAGGTCGTAACAAGATCTGCTGCAAGAAAGCATCGGCAATTACATCTTTCACGATGAGCTTACCTGCTTTTTCGGCTTGTGATTGAGCAGCATCGGCAGCTTCGCGACCTTGTTTTTCGGTGATTGCATCATGTTGAGCCCAGGTAAATACCTTGTCACTGAACTCACGTTCAGCCAGTTCATAACACCATTTCTTAAATGAACCTTCGGTAAACTTCATGATATTCCCCTTGTGAACAATGGTCACACTGGGTAATTTACGATCAAGGGCATAGAGTATAGCGGCACGGATCAGGCGGTCAGTACCTTCTTTTGAAACGGGCTTAATACCTAATGATGAGGTCTCAGGAAATCTGATTTTCGTGACTCCCAATTCTTCAATCAGGAATTTCATTAATTTCTTATTTTGAGGATCTCCGGTCATGAATTCTATACCGGCATAAATATCTTCGGTATTCTCTCTGAAGATATGCATGTCAACAAGATCTGGACGTTTTACAGGGCTGGGGACTCCTTCGAACCAACGAACGGGACGAAGACAGACATAAAGATCAAGAATCTGACGAAGGGCAACATTGAGCGACCTGATACCACCACCAATCGGTGTGGTTAAAGGCCCTTTTATGCCTACAATGTGATCACGAAAAGCTTGTAAAGTTTCATCGGGCAACCAGTTGCCGGTTTGGTTAAAGGCTTTTTCGCCAGCCAACACTTCTTTCCAGAAAATCTTTTTCTTCCCCTTATATGCCTTTAAAACAGCAGCGTCAAACACACGTACTGCAGCTGCCCAAATGTCAGGACCGGTGCCATCACCTTCAATAAATGGTATAATAGGATAATCAGGTACAGCTATACCTTTATTTTGCATCAAAATTTTCTCTGGCGTCATGAAATTAAAAGTTTGGTAAGGTAACAATCTCAATAGGAAAAAAGTTTTTCCTTAAGGGGGCACAATGATACTAAATGGTTTGGAATTTTCAAAATTATTCTTTGTTTTTTGTATCAAAAATGATAGTGACCGGTCCATCATTGATCAACCTGACTTGCATATTGGCACCAAATTCACCAGTAGCAACGGGTTTCCCAAGTTCCAGAGTCAATTGCTGAACAAATTTTCGATAAAGGGGAATGGCTAATTCAGGTTTGGCCGCTTTTATATAGGAAGGACGGTTACCTTTTTTGGTGCTTGCATGCAAAGTAAACTGACTGACGACGAGAATTTCTCCTTTTATATCTGAAATTGAGAGATTCATGACGCCCTGATCATCATCAAAAATGCGTAATCTGATTATTTTTCCACTAAGCCATTCAATGTCTTCATCGGTATCCGCTTCTTCAATACCAAGCAGAATTAATAAACCTTTGTCTATTTTCGATTTTATTGCATCGTCAATTGTAACTGATGCAGAGGCTACTCTTTGAATGACTGCTCGCATAATGATAGAATGTTATTTCCAATCGGTCTCGTCAAAATAATCATCGTTGATGATGCTGATATAATTGTGATAACGGCTCTGGCTGATCCGTCCTTCTTTAACAGCCTGGATGACGGCACACCGTGGTTCATGAACGTGAGTGCAATTATTGAACTGGCACAAGTGCATGAGTTCGCGCATTTCGGGAAAGCGTTCAGCTACCTCAGTCTTCTCAAAATCCACCAGGCCAAACTCTTTGATGCCCGGAGTATCGATGATGTAGCCTCCAAAATTCAATGGAAACATTTCGGCAAAAGTTGTCGTATGCTTACCTTTTTGATGCGCTTCTGAAATTATTCCGGTCCGCAGTTCGAGTTCTGGCTGTATCTTATTGATCAAAGCTGATTTCCCAACACCTGAATGGCCTGAAAACAAGGTCACCTTATCGGTCATATCTTCTTTCAGTTTTTCAAGGCCAAAACCGGTTAAGGCTGAGACTTCATAACAATGATAACCGATTCCACGATAAAGACTACTGATTCTTTCATGGAAAGACTGTAACTCTTTATCGTAAATGTCTGTTTTGTTGAAGACCAAAGATACCGGAATGTGATAAGCTTCAGCCGTAACGAGAAAACGATCGATAAAACCTGTAGAGGTTCGGGGTTGCGCAAGGGTGACGATCAGAAAGGCCTGATCGAGATTCGAGGCTATGATGTGAGACTCCTTTGATAAATTGATCGACTTACGGATGATATAATTATGCCGTTGTTCAATTTCGGTGATTGAACCTTCGTCGGGTTCTTTCGGATCCGTCAATATGGTAACATGATCACCAACAGCTACCGGGTTTGTGGCACGAAGTCCCTTGATACGGAACTTGCCTTTGAGGCGGCAGTTCATAATCCTTCCATCAGGAAGTCTGACAAAATACCAACTTCCTGTCGACCTGATTACAGTTCCATAAACCCAAACGGGCTTTTCTTCATCTGCCATGCAAGTCGACCGATTTAGTTAGATTTTAAAAAATTATTTAAAATTATAATGCATCACAACATCGCGGCGGATATCCCAAACACAATGTAGTCCTTCTTTAAACGTGATGAAATCACTGGTCATAAAATGAAAAGTACCTTCATCAGTTTCAATATTAAAGTCACCTTCAATAATATAACATTCTTCATCACAATCATAGCTCCATGGGTAGCGTGAGGGTTCTTTTTCCCAAATGGGCCAGTTTTTGATCCCTCTTTTCACGACTTCGGTAAGATTAAGCTTTTCAGAGATTATTTTTGCCATCAGTAATGCATTTGAATTAGCTCACAAAGGTAGTAAAAGTTCAATTGTTGTAATTTTTTTGATTGAGGGAGAGGAAAAGGTTGTTATTCTTACCTGACACTAAATTAACCGATAAACTTTGCCGGGTAATAACTTAATGACCCCTTTAAATTCAAGGTTCAATAACACAGAAGCCACATTCCCGGACGCCATGTTGGAATCTGCCACTATAGTATCAATACTGGAATCACCTTTCTCTTTCAAAATATCCACCATCTTTGCTTCATCAGTCGAAAGATCTTCAAACAACTTTAACTGGGGTGCTCTACCATTCTTTGGGACCTCCCATCCCAGTGCAAATATCAGATCAGCTGCATTTTCTATTAATGCAGCCCTGTTTGTTTTGATGAGAAAATTGCATCCCAGCGAATAAGTATCAGTTACCCTTCCCGGCAATGCAAAAACATCGCGATTATAGGAGTTGGCAATATTTGCAGTGATAAGAGCCCCACCTTTTAAATTGGCTTCAATGACAATTACTGCATCACACAGACCTGCTATAATGCGATTGCGTTTAGGAAAATTCACTCCATCCGGTTCTGTTTCACTAATAAATTCAGTCACTAGCCCACCTTGATTTACCATCCTGCCTGCTAGTTGGTTATTTTGTTGAGGATAAATCCTATCCATTCCGTGACCCAATACACCTATAGTTGATAGCCCATTATCGAGTGCTGATTTATGCGCACAGGTATCAACACCATAAGCCAATCCACTTACGATCAAAGGGTCAAAGGGTGCTATACCGTCTATAATTTTTTTACATCCTGTCTTTCCATATTCTGTAACACTCCTTGTGCCGACTACAGCAATAGGACGCAAATGATTGAGATCTCCTGCTCCCTTGTAATAGATCATAGTGGGGTTGTCTTCGCATTGTTTCAGCCGTTCAGGATATGCGTCATCCAGATAGAATAATGGCTTAATGGAGTAATGTTGAATAAACTTCAATTCTTTTTCTGCCCGGTTTAAAGTGTCTTTGCTGACTATTGACTTGGCTTGAACTGCACCAACCCTGGGAATCCGGATGAGTAAGTCCTGTTTCTCAGCGAACACGGCCTCGACACTTCCACAAGTAGCAATAAGTTTTTTTACCAGCACGTCCCCGATACCCGGAATCAGCGTCAGCGCTATCCGGTTGATTAATTCATGATCTGTAATCATAGTCTAAAAGATTAAATTCTAAAAATCATACCTTCATCCGAAATCATTATCAAATATAAGCATTGATTCAGAAAATTCCATGAAAAGTTTTGAACTATCTTTGCCTAATCGTTAAAGACGACAACATTGATGAAAAGCTCACGCATTCTTATATGTCCACTCAATTGGGGTATTGGTCATGCCAGTCGGTGTATACCAATCATCAGGGCATTACTGGCCGAGGGCGCCGAGGTAATTATTGCAGCCGATGGCAGACCGCTTGTCTTGTTACAAAAAGAGTTTCCACAACTGGAATCGGTAGTTTTTAAGGGTTATGACCCCCGCTATCCCAGCTTTGGCAGCATGGCATGGAAAATGTTTCTGACCATGTTTCCTATTTTAATCGGGATCTGGAAAGAACATCGGCGATTAAAAAAGATCATCCGTGAATACAAAATAAATGCTGTCATCTCTGACAACAGATTTGGTTTATGGACCCGGAAGGTGCCCTGTGTCTATATCACACATCAACTGATGATTAAAGCGCCCTGGCATCTAAAACTGACTGAACCTTTTCTTCACTTGTTTCACCGTTTCTTTATCAACCGTTATGACCGTTGTTGGGTTCCTGACCTCATTGGTGACGAGAACCTCTCTGGCCATTTATCTCATCTTTATCCAATTCCGGCTCATGTGGAGTTTATTGGTCCCTTGTCGCGATTCAAGATCCAAAATCAAGTCCCTGTGGATGAGAATTTCATTCTTGCAATTATTTCAGGACCTGAACCCCAGCGGACCATTTTTGAGGAGCTAATTACAATACAGTTAACCACATTGGGCCACCCTGCGATTATTATTTCAGGAATAACTGAGGCCGATACTGTAGTTCAACAAGACAACCTTACGATCTATTCTCATATGGACACCGAGAATCTTGAACTGTTGATTCAAAAAGCTGCTTTCGTGGTATGTCGATCGGGCTATTCTACAATCATGGACTTGTCTGTCCTGAAAAAGAAAGCGGTCTTTATTCCAACACCCGGGCAAACTGAACAGGAGTATCTTGCTGAATTTCATTCAAGGAAAGGAAATAGTATCTTTTTTCCTCAAAAGCAGTTTGAAATCAATAAGGCCATTGAACAGCTTGACAATTGTAAAGGTTTGTCTGTCTTTTTCAACGCCAAACAATTGAACGGAGTAGTCAGAAACTTTCTGCGGTCAATTAGCTGAAAGACTACAGGGCTTCGTCTGACATTAAAACAATTCTGTTAATTTTGTAAAAAAATCTGCACTATGATATTAGAAACAATTACATGGAATGCAAATCCTGAAATATTTCGCATCGGGAGTTTCGCGATACGATGGTATGGTCTGTTTTTTGCCCTGAGCTTTTATTTAGGGTATATCATCATGGAGCGGATATTTAAAAAAGAAGATATACCCATTGGGGTACTCGATAACCTTGCTACATACATGATCATAGCAACTGTCGTTGGAGCTCGCCTTGGACATGTCTTGTTTTATCAACCTGGTTATTATTTTTCGCATCCCATTGAGATTTTGAAGATATGGGAGGGCGGACTTGCAAGCCACGGAGCGGCATTGGGTATCATATTTGCCGTCTGGTTATTCTCACGTAAATATAAGCGATCATTTTTCTGGACCATCGATAGAATTGTTATCGCGGTGGCCCTTGCAGGATTTTTCATCCGGATGGGCAACCTTATGAATTCTGAGATATATGGGACTACAACCTCCTTACCTTGGGGCTTTATATTTATACATGATAAATCAGGAGACGGGCTCCCCCACCACCCTACTCAGATTTATGAAGCCTTGTCATATTTGGCCATTTTTGGTTATCTCCTTTGGTATTACATCAAAAAGAAAGGCAAACCGTTGGAAGGACATTTGTTCGCTATGTTTTTAATCCTCGTATTCGGGGTCAGGTTTTTGGTTGAATTCATTAAATTGGTTCAGGTGGAAGAAGAAAGCAAATACATTCTTGATCTGGGTCAGATTCTGAGTATCCCATTAATTCTGGTTGGAGCATGGATATTGTGGTATATTCATAAAAAGGATAAGCTTATAAGCGCGTAATTTTATCAAAATAAATACAAAAAAGCCGTGCTGAAATATCAACACGGCTTGTTTTTTATCTTAAAGATTGACTTGTTTACTTTAAATCCCCTGCCGTTTCTTTTACGAAACTATCAATATTGATGGCCAGTTCAGGATGTTTAAACGTACGCGCTATCCGTGCAATATGCTGTAACGTCCCGAGATCATCGCCGAGATCATCTTTCCAGTAACCGATAAACGTTCCTGTTGAAAGATAGTAAAGGATATTTTGTTTGTAGATCCTGGTCAGTTCGTTTGCCAGCTTCATCCCCTTGTCTGTAGCGCCCGACTTGAAATAAATTTCAAGCATCTGCAACTGGAAATAATCATATCCGCACTTGTTGGGAGGAAACATCTCCTGACAACGATCTGCTACCCGAATAGCAGAATCAGGTTTGTTCTCGAAGATCAGCGCATAGGCCAGGTGGGCAAGACCGAAACGTTCATAATTAAGATTATTGAATGTTTCCCTGTCAACTGTAACATGGGGACTGTTCAGATTGCCATATTTTGCTTTGTTCATCAGGATATCCCAGGAACGATCCACATTGACTCCTCCGATAGCTTCCATTCCTTTCTTTGGCAGCATCGGCATAAACCGGAAAAGGGTTCCTTCAACATGAAAATATTTTTCAATATTCAGCACATTTGACAGGCTCCCAGGTGAGGCTACATAAAGAGGCCGACTCCAGGCATTGGTAGCCAGAAAATCAAGTAACATCAAATCGTTCTTGGTGATATAATTTGTTTTGAGATCCCATTCGATTACTGGTACGATGTCATTGATCCTGTCAGCCGGAACAATCCCGTTGCGAATAACGGCAGCTCTGTCAACGGTCAACTTAAACTTTTTTGTCGGAAGAAAGGCGACATAGGATCCATCCGTAACCTGAACCTTTGATTTTGGATTGTCACTTGCTATAAAGTCGATGGCGTCTTTCAGTTCCATCCTCGCGGTATCTCCCTGTTCATCGATCAGTACTGCATCGTTGACACCTTTGTTATATTGGTCAGCGCTTAATGTAAACTTGAGTGCATTTGATTTATACGCTTTTTTCATCATCTGGTGGATGTACCAGTCAGCTGAAGCGAGCATACTATTCATGACCCTGACATCTGTACGAATACCTTCAACTTCCTGTGCATACCAGAGTGGGAATGTATCGTTATCGCCGAAAGTAACAACGACAGAATTGGGCACACAACTCTCCAGATAGTTGACTGCAAAGTCCTTACAAGCTGTCTTCCCTGAACGGTCATGATCATTCCACCCTTCTTTTGCCATAATGCCGGGCACCAGAACCAGGCATAATCCGGTTACAGTCAGTGCTGCAGCAGTAGTTTTATACTTAGATGACAACATATTCAAAAGTGCAATCACACCAAAACCTATCCAGATAGCAAAGGCGTAAAACGATCCCGCATAGGCATAATCCCTTTCACGAGGTTGGAATGGTGTTTGATTCAGATAAATTAATATTGCTATCCCGGTCATAAAAAAGATGGTAAAGACAACAAGGGCATCCTTAAAGTTTCGGTTCACATGAAAGATAAAACCAATAAATCCGAGGAGTAACGGCAAGAGGTAAAAACTGTTATGTGCGGGGTTATCCATGCTCTCTGGCAGATTTGACTGATTCCCGAGTTTGATTTCATCGAGTATCTTGATGCCACTGTACCAGTTTCCATGTTGTATACCCCCGTGCCCCTCTATATTGTTCTGACGTCCTGCAAAGTTCCAGAGGAAGTAACGCATATACATATGGCCAACCTGGTATCGGAAGAAAAAGTCAAGATTTTCCAGAAAAGTGGGTTTAATGACTTCATGCGGTTTATTGTTTGCACCCTTAACGGTTATTGGAACACCCTTAACATTTGCCCAGTTTTTATAAGCTCTGACGTGATCTTTATCACGACTGTACATGCGGGGAAAAAACGTACAAAAACGAGGGTCAAACTGTGGCTCAACTTGTTTACGTAAATCGGCAATCTTGTAAGTCCGGGATTTTATATCTTTTACATAAATAGGATTGCCATCGGCATAACCTGTAACCGGGGCACTGTAATAGGGTCCGTACAAAAGAGGCCAGTCGCCATATTGTTCCCTGTTTAAAAATGAAAGCAAACTCACAGCATCTGAAGGCTCATTTTCATTGATCGGGGTCCCTGCATTGGCGCGTATAACCAGCATAAGGAAAGAAGAATAGCCGATCAGGATAAAAGTAACGGCCAGGATGATCAGATTCAGCACCTTTCTGCCTTTTCGATGGGTGTAAATCAATCCAAATGTGATCAACCCGATAATGAGAATAAAGTAGAAGATGGTTCCTGAATTGAATGGAAGGCCAAACTCATTAACAAAAAGAAGTTCGAATTTACCTGCCAGTTTTACCGTCAGTGGAATGATGCCATACATCACAACTATCAATACCAATATGCTTATGAAAGCGGTAAGAAAGATTCCGATTGTCGAATATTTATATTTCCGGAAATAAAAAATGAAACAAATTGCCGGAATAGTTAACAAGTTAAGAAGATGGACGCCAATTGAAAGTCCCATCAGGTATGCGATCAGCAGAAGCCATCGCCAGTGATGTGGGTCATTGGCCTCACGTTCCCATCGCAGGATAGCCCAAAACACGATAGCTGTGAATAATGACGACATGGCATAAACTTCCCCTTCCACTGCAGAAAACCAAAACGAATCAGAAAAGGTATAGGCCAAGGCACCAACCAGTCCGCTGCCCAGAATAGACCATTTTTGAAATGAGGACAACGGTTTATCCGTTGGAAACAGCTTTCCGGCAAGCATTGTGATGCTCCAAAATAAAAACATGATTGTAAAACCACTGCAGATTGCAGACATCGCGTTTACCATCAACGCTACCTTTGAAACATCGTTAAAAGCAAATAAAGAAAAGAACCGGCCGATCATCTGAAACAGGGGCGCTCCCGGTGGGTGACCTACCTGCAATTTGAAAGCCGTGGAGATATATTCACCGCAATCCCACCAACTGGCAGTAGGTTCAAGGGTGAGAAAATAAACCATTGTGGCAATTGCAAAAACAGACCAACCAAGGATGTTATTGATTTTATGAAATTTATGCATGTAAATAGGGCCGGTTAACATTTATTTAAACCAAGAAGCGAAGTTAGGAATTTAAAAGTTTGTGAAATTAAATTTTTTAATATCTTTGCCACCGCAAAAAGGATTAAAGATTGTCCGATGGTGTAACTGGCAACACGTCTGGTTTTGGTCCAGAAGAGTTCAGGTTCGAGCCCTGATCGGACAACTTAATGGCTTCTCAAATTCATTTTTTTTGGTTTGAGAAAAAATATTTACTATCTTTGCACAGAAATCATTACAAGGGGACTACAGTCCCCTTGTTCTTTTAAATGGCAACAAATAATGATAACCGAAGAACTTATCAGGCAATATACGAATGAACAGCTTGAAGGAAGCAATAAATTCATAATAAGTGTCAAAGTCAAAAACGGAAATCATATAACGGTTGTAATTGATGGTAACGAACCGCTGCGCATTGAGGATTGTATTGCAGTGAGTAAGCATATCGAAAACAAATATGATCGCGAGGTCGAGGATTTTGAATTAAGAGTGTTTTCTGCAGGAATTGATCAGCCCTATGTTTTATTGCGACAATATATCAAGAATATAGGCCGTGAAGTTGAGGTAACACTGTTGGATGGTATGGTTGTCAAGGGAACTTTACTGGCAGCAGATGAACAGCAAATTCAGCTGAATGAAAAGGTTGCAAAAAGAAAAAACAAAACGATTGGAAAAACTGATGAGGAGATCAAAACGATCCCCTTCAGCGAAATAAAACAAACGAAAGAAATTATATCGTTCAAATAAAATAAGGAGTAGGTTCACCATAAAGTGAAAAGCGATGGAACATATCAATTTAGTTGAAACTTTTTCTGAATTCAAAGAGTTTAAGAACATCGACCGCGAAACCATGATGCGTATCCTGGAAGACGTTTTCAGGCATATGCTGATTAAGAAATTTGGTACAGACGAAAACTTCGATATTATTGTCAACATTGACAAGGGAGACCTTGAAATATGGCGCAGACGAATTATTGTTGCCGACGATGCTATTGAAGACGATAATATGGAGATCGCTTATTCAGCTGCTGTTAAAATAGAACCTGACTTTGAGGAAGGTGAAGAAGTATCAGAAGCTTTCCCATTACTTAACTTTGGTCGTCGTGAGATTCTGGCTATCCGCCAAAATCTTCAGAGTAAAGTTCAGGAATATGAAAAGGACAATATTTACAAAAAATACAAAGAAAAAATCGGCGAAATCATTGCCGGTGAAGTCTACCAGGCATGGAAAAAAGAAATTCTTGTAATAGATGATGAAGGAATCGAACTTGTTTTGCCCAAAAGCGAGCAGATCCCGGCAGATTTCTACCGCAAGGGTGACTCGATCCGTGCTGTCGTTTCAAAAGTTGAACTCCGGAATAATAGTCCGGTTATTGTTTTATCCAGAACTTCGCCTGTTTTCCTTGAGCGTTTGCTTGAATCGGAAGTACCCGAAGTGTATGATGGACTGATAACCATACGGAATATTGTAAGGGTTCCAGGTGAAAGAGCAAAAATAGCTGTTGAGAGTTATGATGACAGGATTGATCCGGTCGGAGCATGTGTTGGTATGAAGGGATCGCGTATCCATGGCATTGTCCGTGAATTGCGAAACGAAAATATCGATATCATTAATTATACTACGAACCCATCACTCTATATTCAACGTTCACTCAGCCCTGCAAAAATATCATCTATTACGCTCGATGACGAAACCAAACGCGCTGATGTCTATATGAAACCAGATCAGGTTTCACTGGCAATCGGTAAAGGTGGTTATAATATCAAGCTTGCCGGGAAACTGACAGGATTTGAGATTGATGTTTACAGAGACACGGATGTTGACAACGAAGACGTTGATCTGGATGAATTTGGTGATGAAATTGACCAATGGATTATTGATGAATTCAAGAACATTGGATGCGATACCGCCAAAAGCGTCCTTACAATCGGAGTAGAAGAACTTGTTAAACGGACTGACCTCGAAGAGGAAACCATACGCGAAGTGATCCGGATACTAAAATCTGAATTCGATTAATTGTGGATAGACTGCTTTCAAACAGTCTATTTAACATGAAATTAAATAATGTATCAATCGGACAACTAGCGTTCAATGGCTAAAGGATTCTTGGAGAATCATAAATTTGTAGTACTTTTACAAAAAATTTGGGCAACTAAAAGGAATAACGATACTTTAAGTATGGAAGAGGGAAAAACGATAAGGCTTAGTGCGGCAGCACGCGAGTTTAATGTTGGAGTAACAACAATTCTTGAATATCTCAACAAGAAGGGAGTCAAGATTGATTCAAATCCCAACAGTAAGCTTACGTCCGACGCATATGCTTTACTTGTAAAAGAGTACCAAAAGGACAGAGCCGTCAAGCAAGAGTCTGAGAAGAAAAACTTTGACATTTCCCATCGCCAATCGATTTCGATAGACGAAAAGAAAATCTTTGTTCACGAGGAAGAAGAATCGGTACGTGAAGATCTTTTCATCAAGTCCAATATGGATCTTGAAGAAAAGCCACGTGTAAAACCTGCTTCACCAATAGCCACGCCACCACCAGCTACAACGTCAAAACCAGATATTACAGCCGCAGTAAAGCCAGTTGAAAACATTGTTATTGCTCCTGTAGCACCTAAAATTGAGGCTCCAAAGCCTGAACCTGAAAAAGTTCCAGTCGTCGAAGCAGCTCCGGCTCCAAAACCAGAAACACCTAAACCAGAGCCAGTAATAGCTACCCCGGTTACCCCCGCTCCAATTATGGACGTGGTTAAGCCAACGGTACAAGTTCAGGTTCCAACACCTGTTTCAGATGTCAAAAAGGTTCAGGAAACTCCACCAGCTCCGGTTAAGGAAACAGCTACAGCTCCTATTTCAGCTCCTATTCCCGAACCAAAGCCAATTTCTGTCCCTGAGTCCAAACCGGTTGAAAAGAAAGTAAAACCGGTTCATCAAGAGGTCACCGTTCAGGAGAGTGTTAAACCACATGTTGAAAAAACTCACAAAGAACATTCTGCTCCAATAGCAGAACACCCTGCTGAAAAGGTTCACCACAAACCACATAAAGAAGCTCCAAAAGAAGAAGTTACAGATCAGACTGATGCCTCTCTGAAGGTATTAGGGAAACTAGATCTGGATGCCATGAATTTCAAGACCAAACCTGAACGCAAATCCAGGGAAGAGAAAAAGAAATTCAGGGAAGAAAATTCACGCAACAATAAACCTTCAGATTCTAAACTTTCTGAAGAACAAAAAACAAGTTCAGAAGATGCTGTTGCTTCATCAGAACCTCAGGGGCCCAGCAATGCAGATGAATTGGCAGATGCCCTTTCAGGTGACGTTTCTGTTGAAGACCTACCAAATTATATCAGGGCAGAAGTTAAAAAGCTTGAAGGGCCTACAATTTTAGGCACCATCAAACTACCGGAAGCCCGAAAACCAGATATCAAAAAACCTATTGCATCTTCATCTGATGAAAGTGCCAACAAGGCTAAGAAGAAAAAACGCAAACGTATTAAGAAAGACGCTGATGGCAATCCTTTGCCACAAGGTCTTCAAGGTCAAAATCAAAACTCACGTCCGATCGTCCCGATGCAACCTATGCAGGGCGGACAACGAGGGGGGCAACCAGGTGGACAACGTACCGGACAACCGGGTGCTACACCAGGTGGACCAAGAACAGGACAACCAGGCACTCCAAGAGGTACTCAGCCGGGAGGCCAACCAGGTGCTCCACGCGGACCACAACAAGGAGGCGGAGCACGCGGAACAGGTAAACCCGGTGCACCCGGTAAATCAGCTGCTAATGCCAGTCAGCAAAATCGTCCCAAGACCAGCCCTCCGGGTCGTTTCCCATCACGTGATCAACGCAAGGATCAACCTAAGGTTGAATTGACCGAAGAAGAAATCCAACGTCAAATAAAAGAAACACTGCAACGTTTAAGCGGAGCAGGTAAGTCGAAAGCATCAAAACATCGTCGTGAAAAACGTCACCTTGTTCATCAACAGATGCAGGATGATCAGACTCGTCTGGACGAAGAACAGAGAATTCTTAAAGTTACAGAGTTTGTTACTGCAAACGAATTGGCTTCGATGATGAATGTACCGGTCGTACAGGTAATCTCTACCTTTATGTCGTTGGGTATGTTTGTTTCAATCAATCAGCGTCTCGACGCAGAAACACTGGTATTGGTAGCCGATGAGTTTGGATATCAGGTTGAATTTGTCAGTGTTGATGTACAGGAAGCAATCAGTCACATTTCTGAAGATCAGGATGGAGGCGAAGAATTACGTGTTGAACGAAATCCAATTGTAACCGTAATGGGCCATGTTGACCATGGTAAAACATCACTGCTCGATTATATCCGTAGTTCTAATGTTATAGCAGGTGAAGCCGGTGGTATCACACAGCATATCGGAGCTTACGAAGTAAAACAGGAAAATGGCAAGAAAATTACTTTCCTTGACACTCCAGGTCACGAAGCATTTACTGCAATGCGTGCCCGTGGTGCTCAGGTAACCGACGTTGTTATCATCGTGATAGCAGCTGACGATACGATCATGCCACAAACCATTGAAGCAATCAACCATGCACAAGCTGCAGGGGTTCCGATTGTATTCGCCATAAACAAGATTGACAAGGTCAATGCCCAACCCGAGAAGATTAAAGAAGGTCTGGCTAAGATGAATATCCTGGTTGAAGACTGGGGTGGAAAATATCAGAGTCAGGAAATATCGGCTAAAAAGGGTCTCAATGTAGATAAACTACTAGAAAAGGTACTGCTTGAAGCAGAGCTGCTTGATTTGAAAGCAAATCCTAATCGTCCTGCCATTGGTACAGTCATTGAATCATCTCTGGATAAGGGAAGAGGTTATGTGGCCAAGGTATTGGTTCATGATGGCACATTAAAAGTAGGTGATTTTGTACTTGCCGGCTCTACAGTTGGTAAAGTAAAAGCGATGTACAATGAGCGCAATCAGCTTGTTACTGAAGCAGGCCCATCAGTTCCGGTTCTTTTATTGGGTTTGAATGGTGCTCCTCAGGCAGGTGACGTATTCAATGTAATGCGCGATGAGCGTGAATCAAAGAATATCGCTAACCGTCGTTTACAGTTACAACGCGAGCAGGGTCTGCGCACACAGAAACATATTACGCTTGCAGAAATTGGCCGACGCATAGCCATCGGAGACTTCAAGGAACTTAACATCATCGTTAAGGGTGACGTGGATGGTTCAGTAGAAGCCTTGTCAGATTCAATGCTCAAATTGGGTAACCAGGAAGTACAGGTCAATGTGATCCATAAATCGGTAGGTCAGATCAGTGAGTCAGATGTTATGCTGGCTTCTGCATCAAATGCCATTATCATTGGATTCCAGGTTCGTCCTTCTGTCAGTGCACGTAAACTTGCCGAACAGGAAGAAATCGATATCCGCCTCTACTCTATTATCTACACAGCCATTGATGAAATCAAGTCAGCCATAGAAGGGATGCTTGCTCCTGAAATCGAAGAGAAGATCACTTGTAACATCGAGGTCCGCGAGGTCTTCAATATTACTAAGGTCGGTACGATTGCAGGTTGTATGGTTCTGGACGGAAAGATAGCCCGTAACTCCAAGATTAGGGTTATCCGTGATGGTATCGTTGTTCACACTGGTACACTTGGACAACTTAAACGATTCAAGGATGACGTTAAAGAAGTATCGACAGGTTACGAATGCGGTTTGAACATCAATAAATTTGACGATGTTAAAATTGGAGACATCATCGAAGGTTACGAATTAACCGAGATCAAACGTAAACTCTAATTTACCGTTGAAATATACTCCATAAAAAAAGCTGGTGCAGATTTAAAATCTGCACCAGCTTTTTTTTATTAACTTTTTATTTAACTCAGTTTTGAAACCGTTTATCTTTCAATGGTCTGAACACGGTCAGGGCCAACAGAGATCATACTGATGCCAACACCGGTTTGTTTTTCAATATAACTGATATAATTACGGAAACTTGCAGGAAGTGCTGCTTCGGTTTTGGTTTCAGTAAGATCGCTCATCCAGCCATCAAAATCTTCATAAACAGGCGTAACATCAGCCTGAACAGCTTCATAACTCAGTTTATCGGTTACCTGATCGTCGAAAGAATAAGCCGTACAAACTTTTACCTTTTCAAAAACACTCAGTACGTCAGCTTTCATGATAATCAATTCTGTAACACCATTGATCATAACGGCATAGTTCAGAGCAGGAATATCAAGCCAGCCACAACGACGTGCACGACCAGTAGTTGAGCCAAACTCACGTCCGACATCACGCATCTGTTCACCTGCTTCATTGATCTGTTCGGTTGGAAAAGGACCGCTTCCAACGCGGGTACAATAAGCTTTAAAAACGCCCATTATCTTGCCAATTTTATTGGGAGGTACTCCAAGACCTGAACAGACACCTGCAGAGATTGTATTTGAAGAGGTAACATAAGGATATGAACCAAAGTCAACATCGAGCAAAGTTCCCTGAGCACCTTCTGCCAATACCCGTTTACCTGCTTTCAACGCTTCATTGATCAGATACTCACTATCGACCTGCTTTATCTTTTTAACTGTTTCGATTGCTTCAAACCATTTACGTTCGTAAGCGTCAAAGGTTTCTCCATCAATTGAAAACTGTGCAGGATCAATACCGGTCGAAGATGCAGTTTTAAAATGCAAATCCTTTAACCTGTTATAACGATCCAGAAAATCGGGCATAAAAATATCGCCAATGCGAATACCATTACGTGCAGTCTTATCCGTATAGGTGGGTCCGATACCCTTCAGTGTTGAACCAATCTTTTCATTGCCCCGTGATTTTTCATTCACGGCATCGAGTAAACGATGTGAAGGCAAAATAAGATGTGCGCGTTTTGAAACTACAAGATTATCAAATGGATTGACACCTCGTTCATTTAATAAACCGATTTCCTTTTTCAGAATAAAGGGGTCTATTATGACCCCGTTACCTATAACATTCAATGTGTCCGAATGAAAAATCCCGGAGGGGATTGTATGCAACACATGTTTGAATCCATCCATTTCCAATGTATGTCCAGCATTTGGGCCACCCTGGAAACGGGCGATAATATCATAATTGGCCGAAAGAACATCAACAATCTTTCCTTTCCCCTCGTCTCCCCACTGGAGCCCTAATAAAACATCAACTTTCATAAATTAATTGTAAATCGCTAATTGCTTTTTTTATCCTTTTCTTCGACAATCACTTTCTTTGTTCCATAGAAAGTAAGTGAATGGGAAGAAACATTAACATTTAATGTCTTTTCTATTGCAAGCTGAATTTCACGTAGTCTTGGATCACAAAACTCCGAGACTGCACCTGTTTCAATATCAATAAAATGATCGTGTTGTCTAAATTTATGTGACCGTTCAAATTGAGCGCAATTATTGCCAAACTGATGTTTGGTTACAAGGTTGCAGCTTAATAGCAATTCGATTGTATTATACAATGTTGCCCTGCTGACCCTGTATTTATTGTTTTTCATTTGAATGTACAATGTCTCAATGTCAAAATGACCTTCAGTCGAATAAATCTCCTTCAGAATAGTAAATCGCTCAGGAGTCTTGCGATGTCCGTGACTCTCAAGGTAATCCGTAAATAGCTTTTTTACTGTTTCAAAGCCGATTTTATCACTTTCTTTCATTACAGTCATTTTTTGCATAAAGATAATATTAATTTGGCTTATTAAAAATTGATATAAATAGAAGCACTAAGGTATTAATCAAATTAAGATTAAATGTTAAAATTTAAAAATATTACATAATAAATTTTAAATCCTGTAATTGACTAACTCTGTTGACCCTTTGAATACCTCCGATTTTTTTCAGAGATAAAATCAGATCGATCAAGGTATCTGTATTTGCAATATAAAAAACCACCCATGCTTCATATACCTCGCCATTACTATCCAGATGGAATGATTTGATATTGAGGTGATATTGATCTGTAATTACTTTCCCGATATCATAAATCAATCCTGGTGCATCGATACCTATTAAGTTTAAACCACAGATGAAGGTATTCGATTCCAACCGATTCCAGTCGATCGATTCTATTTTGTCTCCATAACGCGATGCCAGACTTAATGCCTCTGAACAACTTGTCCGATGGATGATAATCTTATCATTAATATTGAATCCCAAAACCTCATCACCGGGGATCGGGAAACAGCATTTTGCTATTTCATAGCCAGGCTTAAACTCATCAGCAACATCTTTCCCTGTTTTAGACTTAATGTCATTTTGCTTGTTGGCGTTGTTTGCCGTAGTACGTAAACGCGTAAAAGGCAATCTTATTCCTTTAAGCCATCCTTGTTTTTCAGCCTGTCCGACACATTGACGTATTTCTTTTAACCCGATATCGCCTTTAGCGATTTTGTAAAAGAACTCTATCTGACTCGGGATGTGCATGAATTCCTGCAGCTGTGCTTCCAGCGTACGGCCCGGTTCAATACCCAACTCCTTGCACAGAGTTTCAAGCAATTCTTTCCCCTGGTATAAAAATTCTTTCTTATAATCTTTTATTGAATTTCTGAGAATGGTTTTCGCCCTTGCAGTTACCAGATATTCAAACCACTCTTCTTTCGGACGTTGCATCTTCGAAGTGATCACTTCAATCTGATCGCCATTCTTAAGCCTTGTATTTAAAGGAACCAGTTTGTGATTCACTTTTGCTCCAATACATTTATTCCCTACTTCGGTGTGAATGCTATATGCAAAATCCAAAGCAGTTGCATTGGCCGGTAATGTGCGCATTTCACCCTTGGGGGTAAATACAAATATTTCGTCAGCAAACAGATTCAGTTTAAATTCATCCAGGAAAGCTAGCGGCTCATATTCTGAATTTGCAAGTAATTCACCAATGCGGATCAGCCAGCGGTCTAAGCCTGTATCGGTGCCTGAGACTTTTTCTTTATACTTCCAATGAGCGGCTATCCCTTTTTCTGCTATTTCATGCATGCGTTGAGTCCTGATCTGGACCTCAACCCACTGACCTGTCTGGCTCATCACCGTCACATGGAGCGATTCATAACCATTGGCCTTCGGAGTAGATACCCAGTCGCGTAACCGATTTTGTTTAGGAGGATAATGATCTGTTACAAGCGAATAGACTTTCCAGCAATCAAATTTCTCATTAGCCAGTTCCGATTCAATGACGATCCTTACTGCAAAAATGTCGTAAACTTCCTCAAAAGGAATTTCCTTTTCACGCATCTTTTTCAATATGGAATAGACTGATTTTTCACGTCCATGAATATCTGCAGTTATCCCCTGTTCGGTGAGCACTTTCTTAATAGGACCGATAAACTGATTGATAAATCGATTTCTTTCTGTTGAAGACTCCTGAAGTTTCGTGACAATGGAGTCGTAAACTTCGGGTTCGGTGAACTTCAATGCCAAATCTTCCATCTCGCTTTTGATGGCATAAAGACCAAGCCGGTGAGCAAGCGGTGCAAAAATATACAAGGTCTCCGAAGCGATTTTTAACTGCTTGTCGCTTCGCATCGACTCCAGCGTACGCATGTTGTGAAGCCGGTCAGCAAGTTTGATCAGCATAACCCTTGGGTCAACCGACAGGGTCAATAACATTTTTTTGAAATTCTCAGCCTGACGTGATGGATTGCTGTTATCTGAAATTTCCTTAACTTTTGTCAGGGCATCAATGATCCTGGCAATGTCACTGCCGAACTGTTTTTCGATAAATTCAAGAGAATAATCCGTGTCTTCAACCACATCGTGCAATAAAGCACAGATCACAGCTGTTTCTCCAAGCCCGATTTCAGAGACAATGATGCGGGCTACTTCGAGAGGATGATAAATATAGGGCTCACCAGTCTTACGGCGCATGTCTTTGTGTGCCTCTACAGCCAAAAGAAAGGCCTTCCGTATCCCACGGATTTCTCTTGATTGATTATCAGGATGATATACCTTTAGAAGCTTACGGTATCGCCGTAATATTTCTTTTCTTTCGGCTTCCTGATCAATTACATAACTCATTTTACGTGATGTTAGGCGTAGCGCATACACCACAAAATTACTCAAAATTTGCCAAAGTTTGGCAATCATTTCAATTGAATTACTTTAACTGGCATTGACACCAAAAATTGATTATTTTTGTTGTATCTAGAAAGATTTCATGATGAAAAAATCGCTGTTCCTTTTTATCGCCCTTCTAGTCGGGGCCCAGGTTTTTGCAACCCATCAACGTGCAGGTGAGATAACCTTTAAAGTCGTTCCCGGAGGCGGAATACTCACCTATTCAATCACCATCGTGACCTATACCTATGCTCCGAGTCCGGCAGACCGTAACATACTGACACTGGATTTTGGTGATGGGATACAAGACACCGTGATCAGGCTCAATGGCCCTTCCGGGGTTAACCCAGCCGGCCTTTTTTGTACTCACCTGGGCGAAATAGTAGCCACAGATATCAAGAAAAATATTTACACCAAGATCCATACGTATGCCGGTCAGGGCGTGTTCAAGATATCCCTTACCGACCCAAACCGAAACTATGGTATTGTCAATATACCCAATTCAGTTGAAGTCCCTTTGTACATCGAGACATTACTCACCATCAACCCTTTTCTGGGAGCGCATAGCTCTCCTCAACTCATCCTGCCACCCATTGATAATGGTTGTGTGAACAATATATTCAGACATAACCCCGGAGCCTATGACCCTGATGGAGATTCGCTTTCCTACAAGTTGGTGGTATGCAGAACTACCGGTGGCGTAAATATCGCGGGGTATAAGTATCCAAACCAGGTAGATCCTGCCAATCCGGGAACATTTACCATTGACCCTAAGACAGGAGATGTCACATGGGATAAACCAACATTACAAGGTGAGTACAATTTTGCCTTTTTAATTGAGGAATGGCGTGATGGCGTCAGGATTGGATATGTGACAAGGGATATGCAGGTCACCATTTCAAACTGTACGAATCATGCTCCTATTGTCGATCCTGTCCCCAATTATTGTGTGACTGCGGGCAAAACAATTGGTTATAATGTAACAGCCCACGACCCTGATAATGTGAATATCACGCTGTCGGCCTCAGGCGCTTCTTTTAACTTGCCCAATAATCCATCAACCTTTACACAAAACATCAGGGGATTGCAGAATGTGACAGGGACATTTAGCTGGGGTACGGCATTAAACCAGGTACAGAAACGACCTTACCAGCTTTATTATAAAGTCACCGATAACCTGACAACACCATTGACAGACATTGTATCGAATTTTATTACCGTCATTTCACCTGCCCCGACTAATCCCGGATCTGTGGCTATAGGGCGGAATATACGTGTCAACTGGGATAAAGCAGTAAGCCCGATTGCGTCTGGATACAATATTTACAGGCGTACCGGTCATTCAACATTGGTGACCGATTCCTGCACACAAGGTATCCCTGCAGGTTCAGGATTTGTCCTCGTAGGTACAGTTACGGATATCAATACGATAAGTTTTACAGACAACAACAATGGTAAAGGGCTTTCTCATGGCCTGACCTATTGCTACAGGATCACTGCAATATTCCCCGATGGGGCGGAGAGCTATCCATCGGTTGAGACCTGTTCCTCACTGGTCAGAGATCTTCCGATTATCACAAATGTCAGCATCCTGACTACGAATACACCGGGAAGCGCCTTTATCGCCTGGTCGAAACCTACACAGATCAACGCTACGGTCGCACCCGGACCTTACAAATACCGTATTTACAGATCCAATGATCTGACAGGATCCTCCTTTGCGCTCATCGATTCTACCGCAACGATTAACGACACTACCTATACCGATTTAAAAGCACCAACTGCAGCATCCCCAATCAGTTACAGGATAGAATTGGTCAACCTGACAGTTGGAAACCGCTTTAATGTTGGCTTTTCTGAAACGGCTTCGTCTGTTCGGCTGTCAGTGAGTCCCGGAAACAAACAACTGACCCTGAACATGCAGTTTAATGTTCCCTGGAACAATGTCAGCTATATCATTTACAGAAGAAATCCATTGACAGCCAAGCTTGACTCTATCGGGAAGTCAACTACGCCAACCTATACAGATCTGAATCTGGTAAATGGACAGAACTACTGTTATGTCGTAAAGGCAATTGGTACTTATGGCACAACAGGTTTGGTTGATCCACTGATCAACCTCTCGCAGGAAGCATGTGGTTCACCCGCCGACAATGTGGTGCCCTGCCCTCCGGTTTTGGTATTGGAAACATTGTGTTCATCACAGCAGAACAGACTATCATGGAATAACCCCAACTCAACCTGTATCGATAAACAGATATCTAAATATGTGCTTCTGTTTGCAACCCAAAGCACCGGACCTTTTGTACCCGTAGATTCAACGCTTTCGGCTATGGATACTGTTATTCTGCATACACCAAAAAACGGGCTCGTAGGCTGTTATGCCCTCATAGCATATGACAGCAAGGGACTGGCCAGCCTGAAGAGCAATGTTGTTTGTGTTGATCCGAATGCCTGTCCTCAATATCATTTACCCAATGTATTTACCCCCAATGGTGATGATTTTAATGACACATTCAAACCCTACCCCGGATATTCGGTTCAGAAAGTGAGTATGCATATCTTCAATCGTTGGGGCGAATTGGTGTTCGAAACAACAAGTCCTGATATCAATTGGGACGGAAAATCTAAGACAACTAAAAAAGAATGTGCTTCGGGTGTTTATTTCTATACCTGCGATGTATATGAACAGGATTCATCAGGAAAAACAGTGAAACGCGTTTTAAAAGGTTCAATTGAACTACTTAGATAACATAATAACCAGGATATAAATGAAAAAGACCGCCTTAAGAGCGGTCTTTTTCATTTATAGAATTGAATAGATTAAGCAACAGTATTCATGTGAGCAATAAGCTGAAGAACCTTGTTTGAATAAGCCCATTCGTTATCATACCATGCAACAACCTTAACAAAGTTAGGATTCAACATGATACCTGCTTCTGCATCAAAAATAGAAGTACGTGCATCACCGATAAAATCTGAGGAAACCACTGCATCTTCAGTATATCCAAGAATGCCTTTCATTTCGCCATCAGCAGCAGCCTTCATAGCAGCCTTGATCTCATCATATGTTGCAGCTTTTTCCAGACGGCAGGTAAGATCTACCACAGATACGTCCAAAGAAGGGACACGGAAAGCCATACCGGTCAGTTTACCTTTTAATGAAGGAATAACTTTGGTTACAGCCTTAGCAGCGCCTGTTGATGAAGGAATGATATTGCCTGCAGCTGCACGACCACCACGCCAGTCTTTTGCTGATGGAGCATCAACAGTTTTCTGAGTACCGGTTGTAGCATGAACTGTAGTCATTAAACCTTCTACGATACCAAAACTATCATTCAACACCTTTGTGATCGGAGCAAGACAATTGGTAGTACATGAAGCGTTTGAAACCATCGTCTCACCCTTGTATTCTTTGTGGTTTACACCGCAAACAAACATAGGGGTGTCGTCCTTTGAAGGAGCTGACATAACTACACGTTTAGCACCGGCCGTGATGTGAGCCTGGCAGGTTTCCTTTGTAAGGAATAAACCTGTTGATTCAACAACATATTCTGCACCAACTTCAGCCCAATTCAATTCGGCTGGATTTTTGACAGCAGTAACACGGATAGCATTTCCATTGACAACTAGCTTACCGTCTTTAACTTCAACATCGCCTTTAAATACACCATGTACAGAATCGTACTTCAGCATGTAAGCCATGTAATTTACATCGATAAGGTCATTAATACCTACAACCTCGATGTCGTTACGAGATTGAGCTGCACGGAATACTAATCTACCGATGCGACCAAATCCATTGATACCAACTTTAATTTTTGTCATAATTGAAAAATATTAAATAAACTGTGATCTTGTAATGCAAAGTAATTCAACGATAAAACCCATCAATACAGAGCATCTTTATATATAAACCGTTATATTTTAGATTTTATGATACTAAAATATTTTAATTTTTAAGACCTTTGATAATTGCCTGATTTTACAATTACAAATATAGGTATAATTTTTTTCTTTGTTAATTGGTAAACACTAAAAAGTAAGCAGAATATTATAGAAAACTTATTAAAACCAGGATATCGATGTTAGTTCGTATTCTTTTTTGCCCGTAGGGCATTAATATCAATAGAAAAAATGACATTTTTTTTTACTATTTTTGCAATTGATGAAGAATATCCGAAATTTTTGTATCATTGCTCATATCGACCATGGTAAAAGCACATTGGCCGACCGCCTGTTAGAATACACAGGCACTGTTTCAGCACGCGATTCGCAAGCACAGGTGCTCGATGATATGGATATTGAGCGCGAACGTGGCATCACGATCAAGAGCCATGCCATCCAGATGGATTATGAATTTGAAGGCGAAAAATATGTCTTCAACCTCATTGACACCCCGGGTCATGTCGACTTTTCTTACGAAGTATCCCGTTCAATAGCCGCCTGTGAAGGCGCATTACTGATCATCGATGCCACTCAGGGTATACAGGCCCAGACGATTTCGAACCTTTACCTTGCCATGGAACATGATCTGGAAATCATCCCGATCATGAACAAGATGGATATGGAAACAGCCATGCCCCTCGAAGTGGAAGATCAGATCGTGGAATTGCTCGGTTGTGAACCTGACGACATCATCAAAGCCAGCGGACGTACCGGTATGGGCGTACTGGAAATCATGACCGCCATCATTAAACGGGTCCCTGCTCCAAAAGGCGATATCAATGCCCCGCTTCAGGCGCTCATCTTCGATTCCGTCTTTAACAGCTTCCGTGGAATCGTTGCTTACTTCCGTATTTTCAACGGACAGATCAAAAAAGGTGATCTCGTAAAATTTGTCAACACTGGCAAAGAATACAATGCCGACGAAGTCGGTATCCTCAGGCTTACTCAACAACCCGTCCAGACGCTTTATGCAGGTGACGTGGGATATATCATTTCGGGCATCAAAACCGCCAACGAAGTAAAAGTTGGTGATACCATCACCCAGGTCAAGAACCCTTGCCTGAAAGCCATCGAGGGATTCAGCAACGTTAAGCCCATGGTTTATGCCGGTCTCTACCCCATCAGTCCCGAGGACTATGAGGACCTGCGTGCTTCACTCGAAAAGCTACAGCTCAACGATGCTTCACTGGTATGGGAACCTGAGTCTTCAGTAGCCCTTGGATTTGGCTTCCGTTGTGGTTTCCTTGGATTGCTTCACATGGAGATCATCCAGGAACGCCTGGATCGTGAATTTAACATGGATGTGATCTCAACGGTTCCCAATGTATCTTTCAAGTGTTACACCACCAAAAATGAACTGATAGAGGTACACAATCCATCAGGATTGCCCAATATCATGCAGATCGACCGCATCGAAGAGCCTTTTGTCTCCGCCCAGATCATTTCCAAGTCCGAATATACCGGAGCGCTGATGACCCTCTGTATCGATAAACGTGGCTTCCTTAAAAACCAGGTCTATCTCACTGCTGATCGTGTCGAACTTTCTTTCGAATTGCCACTGGCCGAAATCGTGTTTGATTTTTATGACCGTTTGAAAAGTATTTCGAAGGGCTATGCCTCTTTCGATTACCACATCATCGATTTCCGGGAAGCCGATCTTGTAAAGCTTGATATCTTACTCAACGGCGACCCTGTTGATGCCCTCTCCACCTTGATCCATCGCAGTCATGCTCAGGACTTCGGAAGAAAAATGTGTGCAAAGCTGAAGGAACTGATCCCACGCCAGCAGTTCGAGATTGCCATCCAGGCAGCTATCGGCGCAAAGATCATTGCCCGCGAGACCATCAAGGCCGTCCGCAAAGACGTAACCGCCAAGTGTTATGGTGGTGACATCACCCGTAAACGCAAGCTGCTCGAAAAACAAAAAGAAGGCAAAAAGAGAATGCGGACTGTAGGGAATATAGATGTTCCACAATCCGCCTTCATGGCTGTATTGAAGCTTGATTAAATTAACTTCCTGTAAATGGTTAACTTCAATATTTTTCAGGTTAACCATTTACTTCCATAGAAACCTCATAGTCTTTGAAAAATAAAATTCTTTCTGATCTCGATAACAAATACATTTTTATATTGTTTTTTTATAATATAGTTCATAATTTTGAACTTAGTAAGTAGTCCATTCCAATAAATTTATCAAAACTTCTCAAGATTCTGGCTTTTCTAACTGCATGATTTTTTGTGATTAAATGAATAACATTTAAACTTCATGTCTAATGAAAAAATTTAAATTAATTTTATTAATGCCCTTGTTTCTACTCTTTGTAGGTTCAGAGTGTAGAAAAGATTTAAAAACGACATTACCTCCTGTGACACAAGAGGGTGCAGAGACTTTTGGATGCCTTGTTAATGGACAACTATTCAGAAACGGAGGGTCAGGTTTCACAACCTTGAACTTAATAGCTGAATTATTTAGTAATAATAATGTTTTAAATGTTGATGCTAGTAATGGAACTGGAAGTGTAAACCAATCAATTGGTTTTAGTATAAAAAACATGAAAGGACCAGGTAAATACTATTTAACCGGTAATAATTCTGGTGGATTAACTGATTTAAATGGAAATAATTTCTGTAAATATAAAACAGATTCGCTCGATCAGACAAGTTACGTTAATATCACGTATTTTGATACCATTCGAGAGGTTGTGTCAGGAACTTTTTCATTTAAGGCAAAACTTTATCAGTCAGCTTTAGGCACTTGTGATAGTACACATATAATTGATGTGACAGAAGGTAGGTTTGACGTATTTTATTTTAAACAATAAAATAAATATTAAATTTAAATATAATGTCCTAAAAAATACCAAAATAAACTATATTCGCTACTTTGACCGAAAACAATTTTAAGGATTCAATATTTTTAAGGATAAAAGAATACGTGGGAAAATGTGGTCGGCCCCCATATTACTGGCCCATTATTCTAAAGCTTAATAGAAAGTTCCAATACGCCCCCCAACCCGAGTTCAACAATCTTTTTAAGTGTCGAAATTCGAACTTCTTTGATGTTGTTTTCAAGCTTTGAAATATATGACTTTGACGTTCCAACCTTTTCTGCAAGTTCTTCCTGGGTCATACCCTTTTCAAGACGAGCTTCCTGGATTAACGCGCCTATTTTAAAGTTTTCGTAACCGGCTTCAAGTTGGTCACGTTTTTCAGTTCCTGATTTACCGTAATTCAAATCTTTGAACTCTTCAAGTGACTGTATGTTATTTGTTTTCATTTATTTCAGTTTTCGTACTATGATACAAAGATAGTTAATGTTGCCCTAAAGTGAAACATATTCCAAATAATTTAAAAATGAATAATGAAATAAGACCCTAATGCTATCTGCGTATAAATTGTTCCGGGAACCATTTTTTACTCGAGAAAAAAACTCCTATAGCGATTTAACTACCAAGTCAGATTAAAAATATATCACAGAACTAATCGGTAACCAACAGTCAATCAGTTTCGATTAAATGTCCTGTCATTATTTTACATCGGTGATAAATCTGTAAAAAAATTAAATAACTTGCCACAACCTACTTCGTAATAAATAAGAAATTCTACACATCCAGAATTTTCTGAAGGTCCAAGAATTTCTTCTTTCCAGTTTCCCTGAGGATAAAGGTAAAATCTTATTATGATCATTTTTTCCCCATTGATTATAAAGCCAGTATATTGTCTTTTATATTTTTTCAGGTTTTCGATGATGTCACATTGTAACTCATATCGGCCTCCAGTATACCGTAAGCTTTCACTTTTCATATAAGCTGATACTATAAAACTGAGAGAATCACTGATCTTTTTCTCCAGTTTCATTATGTCTTTAACAGAAGGCATAAACTCATTTTTAACGTCTTCAGCACGCAACCTTGGAATTAATGGAAAAGCAACTCCTTCAAAGTTATCCGTTTTAATATACCTGGGTTTTTGAGCATTGCAAATTAATGCTACTAATAAAAACCCAATTAAGGGTAATAATTTACTTATTTTCATTCTACTGAAATATTAATGGGATCAGCCCCCAATTCCAACTGTTCAAGATTTAACAAAATTAGATTATTAATCAAGCAAGTTTATTCGGCAAAGTATCCCACGATAGCTAATGATCCGTTGCGTGGGGTAACGTAAGGCTGCCCGGAGAAAGTGTTTAAAGAGATCTCCACTCCCATGGCCACAACTACCGATGTTCCGGGAGTAGTGAAGGCAGGATCTTCAAACGAGGCTTCGAGGTTGACCTCATGGGGAATGCTGTTCTGAACCATCCATTCCGTGACCACGCATTGTGAGAGGATCTCCAGATCGGGAACGCTGGGTTGATAAACTTCCAAAACAGGATTCCAACAAACATCGGAAATCTGGGCGATGACCATGTAAATCCTGACGGCATAGAATTTTAATGCCCAACGGACATCACGGGAGGTGATAAATTCAGGGATGTGCAATGTGACGGTGGTCTTGTCATCAGACAGGATCGTCTCATGCGCTACCCGGATGATGTTTCTAAAGGGGTGACTTTGGTTGAATTCAATCATGGCAAGCGCCCCTGGGTTATTTTTTGCCGAGATCGGTCGATAACCATGAATCCCGTCCGGTTCCATCTGCTGGATCTGCCGGCCTCCTTTCATGATTTCATTGAAACAACGTATATGCATCAGGTGCCCCATGTCGAAAAGACTCTTTTTGAGCAACGAAGACCAGATACTCCGTCCGCCGAATTCATTCGAGCGCTCCCTGGCCCTTGCATAATTGACATCTTCTTTAAACTGTTTCCTGGTGGGTCCACCATTTCTGGCAGTAATGCGTTTTCCTGTTGCAGGGTCGTTATAAGAATGGAAGTCTCCAAAGCCACCGGTGAAATCAAAAGGGTCCTTGTCATCAGCCATGATCGTAAGTTTTAAAGTGTTTTAAAAGACGTAAAGGTAGTGTTCCTCAACGTAATAATCAAGCATTATCAGGAGGACAAAAGCGGACAAATGCGGCCAAAAGCGGACATTTTCAAATTATTTTGTTCAAAAACACACAATTTGATGAATACACCCTTCGGAGCAGGTCGGATTTTAATGAGGACACTACTTAAGGATAAAGGGTAGGTAAAGGGTAGATGAAGTGTAGATAAAGCGTGTCCGTCTCGCTGGAGTCTCGCTATGGTCTCGCTATGGTCTCGCTGGAGTCTCGCTATATAGAGCGAGACTGGTGCGAGACTCCAGCGAGACCATAGCGAAACTAGTACGAGAAATAGACAAGTTATCTACCCTTTATCCAGAGCTATTCTACCCTTTATCCTTAAGTAGTGTCAGAATGGTCACAGAATTTAAAAGGTGAGGTTTCCCTTGATATGAAAAGTTTTAAATATTTTGTAACTTTATCCTTGTCAAACCGTCACACCAATAAATCAAACAACTATCGCAAAATTTACTGATGACCACTGCAGAGTTTAATAGGTGTGTTGACCAGCATTCAGATGCGGTTTATCGTTTTATCCTGAAGAATATCAGGGATGATGATAAAGCCAGCGATGTTGTGCAGGACTCTTTTACAAAAATGTGGGAAAAAGTAAAGGAAATCCCTTTCGAGAAAGCAAGATCGTATCTATTCACCACTGCTTATCACACGCTGATTGATACGATCCGCCGTGATCAGCGTATGACTGTTTTCGATGACTACAAACACGACAAGGACACGGTCGAAAACAATTATTCAGATTTAAAGGAAGTACTCGACGAAGCAGTCTCCAGGTTACCCTCCATCCAACGCTCCGTATTATTGTTACGCGACTATGAAGGTTACTCTTACGAGGAAATCGGCGAGATGACCAGCCTGAATGAGTCACAAGTTAAGGTTTACATATTCAGAGCAAGGGTTTTTTTAAAGAATTATATTAAGAGTCTGGATATCGTAATCTAATCCTAAAACAAATAAATAAAGATGAATATCGACAGAAACAACTACGAGATGTACTTCCTGGACTACCTGGAAGGAAGGCTCACGACCGATGAGACGGCCGCGTTGTTGCTTTTTGCCGATGAAAATCCTGACCTGAAAGCGTTGTTGGAAGGTGAGGAAATGATCAGTCTGGTTCCTGATGAGACGATCAACTTTTATCCAAAATCTGCCTTAAAGAAGAAACCGGTCAACGGTGAAGCTTCCCTTCAAAAAATAAATCCGAGAAATTACGAAGAATTCATGATCCGGTTTTACGATAACGATCTGAATGATTCCGAACAGGCTGAACTGGCCAATTTCATAAAAGATAGTCCAACTTACATGAAAGAGTTTGAACTATTTGGCATTACACTGCTTAAACCCGACACCGAAATCGTTTATGCTAATAAAAACAGGTTAAAACGTAATTTCATCTATCGGCCCAATCTTAAAGGTGTCATTGCGATTGTCTCGGTTGCTGCTTCAATATTGCTTTTCTCAACACTGTTCCTTAAATATTTCGATCAACCCATATCCAGGGAACATAATATCCGTTTAGCCGATCAGGTCACAAGAAAGATTGAAAATGTGAAAGCTGAAAAACAAGCTGTCAAAACTGCAGAAATAATTTCTTCTGATGTCAACCGGGGAGATAAAATCCCTAACCCAACTAAAATATTTATAAAAAAATCCTATACTTCTATCAGAACCGGTTTTGAAGTCCCTGCATCATTGATCATGAAGCAACCTACACAATTGGCTATGACCCAAATCAGTGTTCCTAAATTGATAACACCACGTCTTGACTTTTACGGAATATCTTCTACGGCCTACTATGACCCGGAACCGGATACTATTCCGATCAATTCAGGCAAAAGAACTTTCGGAGGCAGGCTCGGGCAGACCCTTGTTCAGGGCATCTCACAAACGGCAGGAACCATTGCCCGGGAGCCTGAATTAAGCAGGTTGTTGCATGGGAAAATATCACTTTCTGACATTGCCGGATTGGGACTTGCAGGTTTTAATCTTGTGACTGAAAGTAAACTTTCTATTTCACGAAAATATGATGCGAATGGATATCTGAAAGGGTACAACATTGTTGATGACAAAAAGAGGGCTGAATAACTTGTCCTGAAATGGTTTGATTCGGATGTGAAGAAATATCGGTTTAAAAAAATTATATTTTCCTGTAACAAGTAGCACCAATTCTACGTCACAATAGAAACAACTCAAAACAGTAGCTTATCGAATTCAACATTACTACTGAAAACTTTTTAAAAGCTAAGCCATGAAAAAGAACGTATTGAAAACAGAATTAGCAGTGTTGGTTCTGCTGCTTTTCTCGCTGGGTGTGATGGCACAGAATGGAAACAAAAATGTAATTATACAGACCCGTGAACTTGGTGCTTTCGACGGATTAAATATAACAGGCATTTTTAAAGTCATTTTTACTCAGGGAGAACCTCAATCTGTAAAGCTTGAGACAAATGAAATTTTGATGGATAAAGTTAAGACTGAAATCAATGGTGGTATTTTGACTTTGAACACAAAGGGGAGTTTCATAAATCCCAGTAAAATGAATGTATATATTACCGCGAAAGATCTTAAATACCTCGAGATGAGTGGTGCCAGTAAATTCACGGCAACAAACAAAATCAATACATCCAAATTAAAAGTAGAACTGAGCGGAATAACTGCGGCAATGCTTTCTGCAGATGCAACTACAGTTAAGTGTGACATATCCGGAGTCGGCAAACTGGATCTGGAAGGCAGCGGAGATCAGCTCACTGCAGACATTTCAGGTACAGCAAAACTTATCGCTTCAAAGTTTGAAGTTAAAGATGCAAAAGTTGATGCCAGCGGTGTTGGATCAGCTACTATTAATGCTACAAAATCTGTTTCTCTGGATGCAAGTGGCGCTTCAAATATTAAATACATGCCGCATGATAATCTTGAAATAAAGAGTAAAGATGCATCAGGTGCAGCAAGGATCTCGAGATTGGGTGGGGAAACAACAACAGATGATAACACTCAAGTAAAAGTCAATACTGATGTATTTACAGAAATAAATACACATGGCGACTCAACAAAAGTCAGAATTGGAAAACTTAATCTAGAAGTCATTGATGGTCCTCAAACGCAGGTCAGTCTTGGCCGGAATAAATTAATTGTTGATGAAAACGGCAAAGTACAGTTTTCGAAAAACAAACGTATCGATTCATTTCACAGTCACTGGACTGGACTCTACGTTGGTGTAAGTGGGTACCTCACTCCAAATGGTAATCTGGATCCCTCAGTACATGATAATTTTATGAGCTTGAATCTTATCAAATCTACTAATATACAAATCAACCTGTTTGAACAGAATTTAAAGTTAGGCTCTAACACTGGCTTTGTAACCGGACTAGGAATTGACTGGCGTAACTATCGATTTGAACACAGAAATTTGGTTTTAAAACCCAGAACAGAATATTTTGATGGTACATTAGATCCGACGAATCTATATATAAAAAGTAAATTAGTAGTCTATTACCTTACGGTGCCTTTACTTTTTGAATTTCAAACCAATAGATTTACTAACCGTAATAGTTTTCATATTGCTGGAGGAATAAGCTCAGGATTAAGAATCAGATCACATTCTAAAGTAAAATATAAAACCAATGAACCAAGAACTATGTTGGGTAAGGATTTCGATGATTTTAACCTCAACCCTTTCAAACTAGATGCTACAGCGCTGATAGGCTGGGGCAATATCAATCTCTATGGCACCTATGCACTGATCGATATGTTCAAGGTGAATAAAGGTCCGGAGTTGCGTCCATTTTCTGTTGGCTTAAGACTTGTATTTGACTAAAATAAACACTCGTATTACTACAAAACTCTTTTCTAAATGAAAAAAGGGTGAAGTAACCAGGTTGCTTCACCCTTTTGCTTTCAATAAATTTTTTTTTGTATTTTTACAGTTCGAATCCTTCAATAAAACTATAAGAATATATGTCAGGACATAATAAATGGTCAACGATTAAACGGAAAAAGGGAGCGCTTGATTCTAAGCGTTCAAAATCATTCTCAAAAGTCATCAAAGAAATTACGGTAGCCATAAAAGAAGGTGGCGATAGTGATCCTTTAAATAACCCCCGTTTGCGCGTCGCTATATTGAATGCAAAAGGAGTAAATATGCCCAAGGAAAATATAACCAGGGCAATCAGCAAGGCATCTGAAAAAGGTGGAGCCAACATCTCTGAATGTAGCTATGAAGCGTATGCCTCACATGGTGTCGCACTCTTTATCGACTGTGCAACAGACAATGAAAAGAGAACAATTGCCAATATCCGGATGTATCTGAATAAATACAATGGCAGCCTTGGCACCAATGGATCATTAAGCTTTATCTTCGATCGCAAGGGGGTATTTACGATCCCAATGGGAACACTTGATCAGGATGAATTTGAAATGGCGATGATTGAAGCAGGAGCTGAAGATATTCAGTTGGAAGAAGAATCTTTCACAGTCACCACTGCTCTCGAAGATTTTGGATCCATGCAACGCAAGCTTGAAGAACTGGCCATTGAAGCCGAGAATGCGGAGCTGGAACGCATCCCGCGAACTAATGTAAAACTGGATATAGAATCAGCTAAAAAAGTGATGAAGCTCATCGACCTGCTCGAAGACGATGACGATGTACTGAATGTCTTTCACAATATGGAAATGACCGATGAATTAATGGATAGTTACGAATAAGTCTTTCTTCTAATCACTACTTGCAAATTAAAAAAGCGCCTATGGTTTCCCTTAGGCGCTTTTTATGTATATTGAACCAACTGCTGAACATCAGCATTTCATTTAATCTGTTTATTTCTTCAGGCCGGTAACGATTTTTAATGTATCCTGAGCAATTACCAACTCTTCGTTTGTGGGAACAACCATAACCGTAACTTTTGAATCGGGAGCGCTGATGATGACTTCTTTGCCACGTTTTCCATGATTGGCTTCCTTGCTGAACTTCACGCCCAGGTATTCGAAACCTTCCATTATTGTTTCACGTCCAGGAACATCATTTTCTCCTACCCCACCTGTAAAGACAATTACATCGATGCCACCCATTGCTGCTGTGTAAGCGCCTATATATTTTTTGATCCTGTAGTAGTACATGTCAAGCGCCAGTTGAGCCCGTTTATTTCCTTCAGCTGCAGCGTTTTCAACATCACGCATATCAGATGAGACACCCGAAATCCCCAAAACACCACTGTGTTTATTGATGAGTGTGTTGGCAGTAGCGCTGTCCATTTCCTCGCTGTTGATAATATGCAGCAAAGCGCCAGCATCGATATCCCCGCAACGGGTTCCCATCATCAGTCCTTCGATGGGAGTCATACCCATGGAAGTATCAAACGATTTGCCGTTTTTTATGGCACACAACGAGGCGCCATTGCCCAGATGGCAAGTGATGATCTTTAAATCCCTGATATCCTTGCCCAGCATTTCTGCTGCGCGCTCAGAAACAAAACGGTGACTTGAGCCATGAAATCCATAACGGCGAATCCTGTGTTTTTCATAGATGGAATAAGGAATCGCATACAGGAAACTTTTCTCGGGCATCGTCTGATGGAAGGCAGTATCGAAAACGCCAACCTGTGGCACTGCTGGCAAAAGTTTTTTTATTGAATAGATACCCTCGAGGTTGGGCGGATTGTGTAATGGAGCAAGTTCGATACAAGCGACAAGTGCTCTTATCACTTCGTCTGAGATATAAACTGATCCCTTGAAGCGTTCGCCCCCATGGACTACACGATGTCCAACAGCTTGAATATCATCAAGGCTTTTTAAGCTGCCGTATTTCTCACTGATGAGGATACCCAGGACATATTCAATACCAGCTTGGTGATCAAGAATTTCACCTTCCAGATTCAATTCAACCCCGTCGTTTCGTTTGTGTTTAATGATTGAGCCTTTGAGGCCTATTTTTTCTACAAGTCCCTTTGCAAGCACTTCAGCAGAGGGCATCTCAAAAAGTTGATATTTGATTGACGAGCTACCGCAATTCAATACAATGATCTTCATTATCTTAAAAAGTTCTTTAGTTTAATAACAAACGGTTTATTCGCGGCCAAGATTAGAAATTGGGCCTTTCTTGGCAATCTTCTTGCCGTCGTGATATTTATAGAAACCTTCACCCGTACGGCGTCCAACCATGTCAGCACGCACCATACGTTTTATGATCGGACTGGGTTTATATTTGGTATCACCGAATTCAGAATAAAGATTTTCCATCCACTTCAGAAGTTTATCAAGGCCAATACGATCGGCCAACTCAAAAGGACCAAACTGATGGCCGGAGGCTTCTTTCATTGTTTCATCAATGTCAGAAACGCTTGCAACACCTTCAATGAGCACCTGACATGCTTCATTAATCAGGGAACAAATAATGCGTGTGCTTATGTGACCTGCTGACTCATTCACATGGATGAGTTTGCGATCTATCATACGGGCAAACTTGGCCACCATTTTCAGGGACTCTTCGTTGGTATGAACTGAATGAACCAGTTCGATGATGTTCACCTTACTGACAGGACTCATAAAATGCAAAGCCACTGCACGTTCAGGATAATCGAGCACTTCTGCAATATCGCTGATCATCAGTGTTGCGGTATTAGAGGCAATGATTGTATCGGGACGAACAACTGACTCTATTTGTCTGAAAATGTCTTTACGCACTTCTAATTGCGTACCCTTGACTTTGGTATTAGCCGCTTCAATTATCAAATCGCAATCTGAAATATCTTTATAATTTACAGAGCCTTTGATACGGGAAAGAATGAGTTTTTTCTCATTAGCGGTTAATCCCCATTTGCTGATGCGGTCGTCAAGCATCTCTTTAATACCCTCAAAAGCTTGCTTAACATGCTCTTCGGTTATATCAATAAAAATTACTTCCAAACCAGACTGGCTAACCAGTATCGCTATCTGCTGACCCATTGATCCGCAACCTACAATACCTACCTTTTGTAACGAGCCCTTATGCTTGACTGTTTTACTTAAACTGAAATCATCTAGTGATTCGGACATGATTTGTTAATGTTATGATGGTGAAAATATTATCCGTTGATTCCTGCTGCCTGGTTTGCAGTAATGGCAATCAAATTCACGATATCACTCACAGAGCAACCACGTGACAAGTCATTAATAGGCGCTGCCATTCCCTGAAGGATAGGGCCTATTGCTTCTGCACCTGCTAGTCGTTGAACAAGTTTGTAAGCAATATTACCGACTTCAAGTGAAGGGAAGACGAGTACATTGGCCTTACCGGCTATCGCGCTTCCTGGAGCTTTGGAAAGCCCGATTGCTTCCACGATTGCTGCATCAGCCTGAAGCTCTCCGTCAATTTGTAGCGTGGGATCCATTTCGCGTGCAATCTTTGTTGCGCTGACAACCTTATCTACCATTTCATGTTTAGCGCTTCCTTTTGTCGAGAAGCTTAACATAGCTACGCGTGGTTCGATACCTGCAATGGCTTTAGCCGTTCTGGCCGTGCTAACTGCAATCTGTGCCAACTCAGCATCTGTAGGATTGGGGTTAACAGCACAGTCGGCAAATACCAAAACACCGTTATCTGTGTAATCGTGTTTTTCAAAGACCATGATAAAAGCACCTGAAACTACACTTACTCCCGGCAATGTCTTTACAACCTGGAATGCAGGACGCAAAACATTTCCTGTAGAGTTCTGAGCTCCGGCTACTTCGCCATCGGCTTCTTTGTTCTTAATCAATAGTGTTGCAAGATACAAAGGATCTTCTACCAATCCGTTTGCCTGTTCAATCGTCATGCCTTTACTCTTACGGATGTCAAATAACATCTGAGCATAAAAATCTTTCCGGGGGTTATTCTTAGGATCAATGATCACAGCTTTATCCAAGTTACTCAGATTGTGTTCATTCTGAAACTTTAATATCACATCATGATTTCCAAGCAGAATAATTTTTGCAATTCCTTCACCGAGGATTTCATCCGCGGCTTTTAATGTTCGTTCTTCCGTTCCTTCAGCAAGCACGATTGTCTTGTTATACTTGCGGGCATTAGAGCGAATCTCTTCAATAAGTCCCATACTAATATGTTTATTTTTAGTAGTTTATGATTTGATAGATAGGTTTTGCAAAGGTAGATAGTATTTTTATTCTTTTCTTCATTATAGGTGATGTTTTTCACTGAAGAATACACATAAATATTAAAGTGCGTATCTTTGCAACAGTTATGCTACAGGATAGTTTAAAATACGGATCGAATAATATTGCTCAAAAGGATAGCCCCCATCAGGTTACTCCTGTATTAGGTCCATTGAAACAATTTCTTCCTGATAGTTTACAACAGGGTATTCCGCCTTATGCAGACCCATCTTCAAAACCCTCAGATTCTATATTTGCAAAACTTGAATCGAATCAGTTTTTATATACGATAAACCAAACTTCGGCAGCGAAAATGTCCAAAGGGTTACCTGTTCACACCGAAAAGTCAATTTTTAGTGTAAATCAACTGAGGCCAATAGATATGAAACCCGATCTGCTCAATAATACCGCTTACAACTGGTTAACCGGAATCCTTTTTTTGAGCTTCCTGATATATACCGTCACCCATTTTCTTTATGTAAAGCGATTGAAACAAATCTTCAATGCCGCTTTTGCACGTAGATATATAAACCAACTTGTCAGGGAAGGGGGGCTATTCGAAGAACGGATCACGATCAGTTTACTATTTATATTCTTTTCAACTGCTTCAATTTTTATATTTCAGGGAATCCGATTTATACTGAATATTGAACTCTCTTATCCCTCACTGACCTTTTTAGCCATATTCGCAGGATTATTCGCGTTCTGGTTCTTTAAATTTTCCATGATCAAATTTCTTGGATTTGTTTTTAAAAACCAAACACCTGCTTATGAATATAATCTGACGAGTCTGATTTATCTGGAGGTTACCGGTCTCTTGTTGTTACCGCTTTCTTTGCCGGCAATCTTTCAGAATCCTCAACTTTTTACAAAAATCGGGTTAGTCATCGTCCTCCTGGGCTTATTGATAAACCTGATAAGAGCATTTATGGTGGGTCTCTACAATACTAAATTTTCATTATTCTATTTAATTTTGTACCTTTGCGCACTCGAAATTTTACCCCTTGTTGTAGTGGTGAAAATCTTTATTAATCATTAAAGAGTGTGGATTATCAGAATAACTCCCTGATTACAGTTGAACCTTTAAATACTTATCATCTTGAAAGTAAAAACAATACTTGTTTCACAACCCAAACCTATCGATATTGATAAGACTCCTTATGGAGACATTATGAAAAAATATAATGTTACCTTTGAGTTTCATAAATTCTTTAGAATCGAGGGTGTTGAAGCACGTGATCTACGAAAAGAAAGGCTTCAGATTCTCGACCATTCTGCCATCATTTTAACCAGCCGTACTTCGGTGGACCATCTTTTCAGGTTGGCCAAAGAGATGCGTGTTGAAATGCCAGATACGATGAAGTATTTCTGTATTTCAGAAGCGACTGCACTCTACTTACAAAAATATGTGACCTATAGGAAACGTAAAATATTTCACGGTCAACAGATATTTCCGCAATTAATGGAATTAATTCTAAAACACAAAGACGAAAATTTCTTATTCCCCTGCTCAAATGATCATGATGATCAACCGATCGCATTATTGAATAATCACAAGATCGAATTCCGTAAAGTGGTCATTTACACCACTCCACCGAATATAATGCGCGACGAAGTCGATATCAAGAAATTTGACATGGTCGTATTTTACAGTCCGATTGGAATAAAATCATTGTTCACAAACTGGCCGGACTACTCTCAAGGAGAACAGTTTATTGGTGCATTTGGCGCAAATACTGCTATCGCAGCCAGGGAAGCCGGACTTGATCTGATGGTTGAAGCGCCATCCTGCACGGCTCCATCAATGATTATGGCCATTGACCAGTTCCTTCAGAAGAACAACAAAAAATAAAAAAAGCATATAATTTTTTTTCATATTGTAGAGACGCAAAATATTGCGTCTCTACGTGTTTAATCCTTATTTTCTATCTATTTTTGCATGTGTGAGTAACGAAGAAATCATAATCCGTAAGACTTATAGAAAAGCAGAGCACCTGTGCAGCCGAAACCTGATTACAACTGTATTCGAAAAGGGCAGGAGTTTATATTATAGTCCATTTAAGGTAATTTGGCTTGATACACAGTTTTCTACTTCTGTTCCGGCCCAGTTACTCCCTGTCGCCCCCAAAAGGTATTTACGAAAAGCCTGGCAACGCAATCTGATGAAACGGTTGATCCGTGAAGCTTATCGTCAAAACAAAGCCCCCTTTTATTCTGTTTTACAAGCGAAACAAAGACAATGTGCATTGGCGATCATCTTTACAGGTAAAAAAATTATCGCTTCAGATGAAACAGAAGCTGCAATAATTTTAATTTTACGACGTTTAACCGATGAATATGAAAAAGTTGCTGTCTAAGTTTTTTATATTGCTCATCCGCATTTATCAATACACAATTTCACCTTTATTTCCGCCTTCGTGCAGATATACACCCAGTTGTTCAGTTTATGGGGTTGAAGCTCTCAGAAAATACGGACCATTCAAGGGTGGGTGGATGACAATCAAAAGAATCGCGAGGTGCAACCCCTGGGGTAGGAGTGGATATGATCCTGTTCCTTAATAGCATATCAATAATCATTTATTAGAATGGCCACTAATCATCAACCGACTGAAGTTTTGCAAAACATTAATTTTGATTAACATGCTTAAGAAATCAGCATTCATTTTACTGAGTTTATTCGTCACTATAAATATTCAGGCGCAGGATAACAGTAAAATTACTAAATCTGATAATTTCGAGATGCTTAAAAATCTTGAAATTTATTTTAATCTCTATAAAGAACTAAACATTAACTATGTCGAGCCGCTGAAACATGCTGATCTGATTCAAAAGAGCATTGATGCAATGCTGGCTTCGCTGGATCCCTATACGATTTATATTCCGGAAAGTGATCAGGATGATATAGCCCTATTAACCAAGGGACAATATGGTGGTGTAGGCGCACTGATCCATAAGAAAGGTCTGGAAACAATCGTTTCCGATCCCTATGAAGGTTTCCCGGCTTTCAATGCCGGTCTCAGGGCTGGAGACAGACTACTTGAAATTGATCACCAGTCGCTGGAATCAAAAAGTGTTGAAGATGTAAGCGCCATGCTGAAAGGACAGGCAGGGACTACCTTCAAGCTGAAAGTGCGCAAGCTGCAGACCGGGAAAATAGTTGACATTGCACTTACCCGTGAGACCATTGCTATTCCCAATGTCCCATATTCCGGGCTGTTTAAAAATGATGTCGGTTACATCAAACTGGCTTCAACTGTTGAAGGATCTTACAATGAGTTTCAAGCGGCTTTCTTACAACTCCGGGAAAATAAAAAATTAAAGGGTTTGGTTATCGATTTAAGAGGTAATGGTGGCGGACTACTTGATGAGGCTGTAAATATTGTTGGGCTTTTCGTAAAAAAGGGTGAACTGATTGTCTCGACTAAAGGTAAACTGGTCGATAAAAATCATTCTTATTATACCTCCACGAATCCCGTTGATCTGTCTTTACCCATCGTGGTTCTGGTTGATGATGAAACGGCTTCAGCAGCTGAAATTCTGGCAGGGTCCATTCAGGATCTGGACAGAGGCGTCATCGTTGGTCAGCGTTCTTTTGGAAAAGGACTGGTACAAAATATCGTCCCTGTTGGCTATAACAGCGAGATGAAAGTAACTGTAGCTAAATACTACACCCCCAGTGGCAGATGCATCCAGGCCATCGATTATTCGAAAAAAGATGCCAATGGTGAGTCTCTACCTATTTCAGATTCGCTCAGGCATCCTTTTAAGACAAGAATTGGCCGGATAGTCTATGATGGAGCAGGGATAGAACCCGATATCGCAATAGAACCCAGATATTTCAGCAATATAGCTTCAATCCTGGTAGGGAGACTTTTAACCTTTGACTACGCGGACAAGTTCGTCAAAGATCACTCCTCCATTTCCAGCCCTTCGCAATTCAAGATTAGTGATAATGAATACAAAGACTTCATTAAATTTCTGAGCGATAAGGACTACAGCTATGTGACACGCAGTGAGCGGGCAATGGATGACTTTAAAAAACTTGCTGAACGGGAAAAATATTTCGATGCTGTGAAGACCGAATATGAAGCGTTGAAAACCAAAATGGACAGAGACAAAAAAGATGATCTGATGAAGTTTAAAGGGGAGATCTGTGAAGTACTGGAATCTGAAATTGTATCACGCTATTATTTCCAAAAAGGGAGGATTGAATCTTCACTCGGCTATGACAAAGAGCTAGAAACAGCAACTCAAACATTGTTATCCCGTCCTAAATACCTGGAATTATTAAAACCGGGAGCATTGATAAAAACCAGCGCCATCATCCATAGTGATACGCCTGATCAAAATATGACTTCCCTTCAACCCGGAACCGATAATAACAACACGGCATCCTCACTACCCGGAACGCCCTCAAAGAAAGATAAAACATCCAGTAAGTAACCAGAGCGCTTATGAAAACAGGGCAGATTACTCCGGCTGTAATTATTGTCGGCTTATTGGCTGCTGCTGTTCCATTATCACTTTTCGCCACATCCATTTTCATAGAGTGCTTCTTTGTATATTGGATGGTAGCCGGTGTGGTTTTTCATCGTGAAAAAAGCTTCTTTAGAACCCTGCTTTCAAATACCAAACTTGTCCTTGATGGATTAAGTCGAAAACTGGATCTGTTTATTCATCATCCAGCTGCTGTTGCTTTCTCTTCGTTGTACTTACTGTTTCTTGCAGGTTGCCTTTGGAGTTCGAATACGCATTACTCCCTGCAGGAGTTACGCGAGAAGCTCCCCTTACTTCTCCTTCCCATTTTGTTTACTGGTATCAGTTCCTTTAATGAAAAGGAATTCAGAAAAATATTGGTTGCTTATATTATAGGGGTATTTCTAGGCACCCTTGTAGGTCTCTATATTTTACTGACAAAACACATCGATAATCCGAGGGAACTATCCCCTTTTATTTCTCACATCAGGTTTAGCATGAATGTTTGCCTGGCAATATTTATTCTCTTCCATTTCCTCGTATCGGGACCTCGGATAAGTAAAGCTGTACGACTGATCTTCTTAGTCCTGATTTGCTGGCTTGCTATTTTCCTGTTTATCCTTAAGTCTCTGACAGGCCTAAGTCTTTTTGTAGCTTTTATTTTTTATGTGATCGTATATTTCTCAAGGAAGTCAAAAGAGAGATGGTTGCGTAAAGGAGCGGCAATGGTGCTTGTTATCATTCCTTTGCTCATTTTTTCATTTATTTTCAACATCTATAACCGCCACTTTAATATTGTTCCTCCTGTCTTCGCGAGCCTCGATACAAAAACAGCTGGTGGGAATCCATATATTCATGATACGCTTCATTTCAAGGTTGAGAACGGACAATATATTGGTTTATATCTTTGTGAAAAGGAATTAAAAGAAAGCTGGGAAAGGAGGAGTCGCCTCAACTATAACGGAAAAAATTTACAGGGTGACGAACTGCGTTATACGATCATCCGTTATCTCAATTCCAAGGGCTATCATAAAGATGCAGTTGGGTTGGCAAAATTAAGCCCTTTCGAGATTTCCTTTATTGAAAAGGGGGTTGCAAATGCTGGATTGGTCCAACCCTTTAATCTATCTGCCCGCATTGAAGGTATTTTTACAGACTATGAACTTTATAAGAAGACAGGTAACGCCAATGGAAAATCTGAACTTCAGCGGCTTGAATACTGGAAAGCTGCTATATCTATTATGAAGCAGAACCTGTTCTATGGTGTCGGGACTGGTGATGCACTCGATGCATTTACAGATGAATATAAAACAAGTCACTCAACATTGGAAGTCCAATATTGGGCACCGTCGCACAACCAGTATCTTTACATGGGTGTCACCTTTGGAATAATTGGATTGATACTTTTTTTATGCTGGCTCGTTTTCCCACCATTGTACCTTGGAGCTTTCAAGGATTATTATTTTGGAGCCTTGTTTTGTATCATGATCATTTCCATGCTGACTGATGACACAATCAGAACGCAGGCCGGCCTGAATTTCATGGCATTCTTTAGTTGTCTCTTTCTGTTTAGGAGGGAAAGCCCTGAAAGGTTTGTTTAGTTCACAAAGGTAAATGCAATATTCACAAAGAAATTCCAAACTGTTACACCTCCAATGGCAAATAGCTTTGCGAGGTAGAAATTCATCTTAAACCTCCCATTGAGAACATAGATCACCAAAGTACTGATCCCCAATCCCAACAGGGAAACCAATAAAAACCGGGTGTACTCGCTTCCGATATTGGGATTGTGACTATGAAAAGTCCAGACCCTGTTCAAGTAATAATTACTCGTGGCGGCCATAGTAAACCCAATGGCATTGGCCAGATATTTCTGTGCTTTTAAGTATTCTTTCGTGATGTAAGTAAAACCGAAGTCGATAAAAACACCACTAAATCCAACAATTCCAAACTTAATAAACTTTAGAAATAGTGGTTTTGTAAAAAAAGGAATCATAATTTAGTTCTGTATGCTTATACTTACAATTGTACGACGATGATTATTTTCTCTCCATTACGTCTGACACCAACATTGGCTTTTTTACCTTTTTCCAGCAAGTTCAACCTGTTCATGTATTCTGTAATGTTGTTGACTTCTTTCCCTTCTATAGAAATAATGAAATCCCCTTTTTTGATCCCTGCCTGTTCAGCAGGACCACCCTTGCGGGCATCCATAACCTCAACCCCGTCGTTACGGCTTCCCGAAACGTCAGGCATTATCCCAAGAGCGATTTTATAAGTACGGGTACCAGTATTCATTTGGCCAGCAACTTGTTTATAGGTTAAAGGTTTTGAAGTCCCCATTAAGCTGGCCAGATCGTAAGCCATATCCAGGATTTGAGACTCCCCGGTATAGTTAATCAGGTTTGCCTTATCGGTAGGTGTGTGATAATCATAATGCATGCCACTGAAGAAGAAAAACACCGGAATCCCCTTGTTATAAAATGAGGTGTGATCAGATCCTCCTGCAGCGCCTGCAGAATGTGTTACTTTAAAGGGCCTCCCCTTTTCCAGTATCGTCAATATTGAATCGCTTTCTGCCGAAGAACCTGTTCCTTCTATCGTCAGCTCATCTTTCAACCTTCCGACCATATCCAGATTGATCATTCCTTTGATGGATGCAATTGGGACCGTGGGATTGGATACAAAATACTGTGAGCCTATTAACCCCAACTCCTCAGCGCTAAATGTGATAAAGATAAAGCTACGACCAAAAGCAGGATTGTTTGCCTTTATTCTTCTTGCCAGTTCTATGACCCCTGCAGTACCTGATGCATTGTCGTCAGCACCATTATGGATCGCAATCGTATCGGGTTTGCGTGATCCGGAACCTTGTCCACCCATTCCAAGGTGATCATAATGTCCGCCAACCACGATATATTCATTTTTTATTTTAGGATCGCTGCCTTCAAGATATCCAACGATATTGCTGGTGTTTTGATATTGTAACAGGAAAGAAGTTTCAGCAGATACCACAGCATTGGTTACAAATGAAGCAGGTTCATTGTCAACCGGGAACTTATCCAGATAAGAAGCCGGCTTATTAATCATGCTTAAGGCTAACTTTGGAGATATCGTGATGACCGGGATGTTAACTGTTCCCATTGCACGACTGAAAACAGGCCTTATCTCTATTTTCTCATCTTTATTCCATGCAGGATTCACAAATAACACCCCTGCAGCGCCTTTATCAGCTGCTGTCATCGCCTTTGAATAATCTCCGGTCAATAGTGCCCGGGCTGATTTATCTGCAGGATCAATGCTTCCTCTGATGATAATTAACCATTTACTTTTGACGTCAATCCCTTCATAGCTTGCTTTTCCGAAGTTCTTATCCAGTCCATAACCCACAAATGCAACTGTACCTGTTGCTTTTGCATTACCTGAAATTTCAGATGGCACAAAATCACTGCCTAGTTTTAAAGTCTTATCATTGAGGGTAAGAGAATTATTCTTATCAAGAGATGCACCAACCAATAACTTAAAGGTCTGGCGATAAGAATCACCAAATGGCTTAATTCCGATATTTTTAAATTGTTGGGTAATATAAGCAGCCGCTTTTTCAATCCCCGGAGTCCCCGGTTTACGACCTGCCAGTTCATCAGAAGCCAGATAGTACACGTGTTTCTTGAGAGAGTCTGTCTGATTATATTGTTGCGATTGAACCGAACCTGCCAGTATCAGGAAAAGGGCCATGATCAGACCTGACTTTCTGAAAAAGGAGTTGCTTATCATCATGAGTAAGTGTTTTTAAAATAGGTTGGTGCAAAAATAATTCATTTTTTGCCTTGAGTGGTTTTTTAGTTATAAAACATGGAATTAATGCTATTTTTTCTTCAACCCCGAAGGGGTGTCATGATTGTAACCATACATATCCTCCCCCCTTTTAACCTCAAAGGAGTGACATATTCATAATTTCATATCACTGTTTAGCAGCCACATATCTCCTTATCTAGAAATATTCTTAAAATATTTTCACTCTTTTGTAAACTCTAATAAAAAATGTAATAATTTTGCCATTACAAAAATCTGAAATATCCTCCTTAAAAAAGGGTATTTGATTTATAAAGAAGAGGGGAGAGATTAGGCTCTGTGAACCTCTAGCAACCTCAGATTCAATGTCTGAAAGGTGCTAAAACCTAATCCGCAATTGCGGAGATTATAAAGAAATACAATAAGAAGGATGAAAGCAATTACCCCCTACCCCATCAGGCAGAGCTTATGCTCTACAAATGAAGACATCAGATTTACTTCTGTGTCCAATTACTCTTTTCCCCCTTTTTTCTTTTATTGTAGCATGCGAATGCAATAGTCAGAGCTTTATTTCCGGCAAGTTCTGACTCAACGCTGCGACCCGTTCGCAGTCACGGACCGTGTTGTACTTAAACAACACCCTTTAATTGCATTTATATAAATAACAACTTCAACAAATCATATCATGGGAACAAAGAAAGAATATCGTTTCGAAACATTACAAGTCCACGCAGGATATCAGGAAGCAGATCCAACAACGCTATCACGGGCTGTCCCTCTTTACCAGACCACTTCTTACGTATTCAAAGATTCAGATCACGCAGCACGCCTGTTTGGTCTGCAGGAATTCGGCAATATCTATACCCGGTTGATGAATCCTACAACCGATGTTTTCGAACAAAGAATAGCTGCCCTCGAGGGAGGTGTTGCAGCGCTTGCAACCGCTTCCGGTCACTCAGCTCAATTCCTTGCATTAAATACAATCGTTGATGCCGGTGATAATTTCATTTCCTCCCCTTATCTATATGGAGGATCTTATAACCAGTTCAAGGTCTCTTTCAAGAAATACGGCGTTCAGGTCAGGTTCAGTCCTAACCTTGACCCTGCAGAATTCGAGAAACTGATCGACGAAAAGACCAAGGCTTTATATTTTGAGACTATCGGAAACCCCGGATTTAATATCCCCGACTTCGAAGCTTTTGGAAAACTCGGACAGAAATATGGCATCCCCGTCATCGTGGACAATACCTTTGGAGCAGCAGGCTATCTGGCCCAGCCACTCAAACATGGCGCCAACATTGTTGTTGAATCAGCAACCAAGTGGATTGGAGGTCATGGAACCAGTATTGGAGGAGTCATCGTTGATGGTGGTAACTTCGACTGGGGCAATGGTCGCTTCCCGCAACTTACAGAACCTAGTGAAGGCTATCATGGACTGAAGTTCTTCGAAACCTTTGGCAACCTTGCATTCATCATCAAGACCCGTGTTGAGGGTTTAAGGGATTGGGGACCTGCTATCAGCCCTTTCAACTCCTTCCTTTTGATTCATGGTTTGGAAACGCTATCTTTACGTGTTGAACGCATTGCCTCCAACGCATTGGAACTTGCAAAATGGTTGCAAAAACATCCGAAAGTAGAGTCAGTCAGTTATCCAGGCCTGGAAGGTGATCCTAATCATGCATTAGGAAAGAAATACCTCCACAATGGTTTTGGTGGCGTATTGGGTTTCTCTGTAAAAGGATCGCTGGAAGACACCAAGAAAGTGGTTGAAAGCCTTGAGTTGGTTAGCCATCTTGCGAATGTTGGTGATGTCCGCACCCTGATCATTCAACCAGCAGCCACCACTCACTCACAACTTGGCGCTGAAGAACAGATCAGCGCTGGCGTATTTCCCAATGCATTGCGCGTCTCATTGGGTATCGAACATATTGAAGATATTAAAGCAGATTTTGAACAAGCCTTGAATCAAATATGACACCTTCACAAACAGTAAAATTCGGAGAGCCCCTTTGTCTGGAAACAGGCAAAGTGCTCCCCGAATTTGAAATAAGTTATCACACGTATGGCACCTTGAATCCGGATCACGATAACGTGATCTGGATCTGTCATGCTTTTACAGCAAATTCAGATGCAGCAGACTGGTGGCCTGGTATGGTAGGTCCGGGGCTCACTTTTGATACCTCCCGATATTTCGTAGTCTGTGCCAATATTTTGGGTTCATGCTATGGAACCACAGGTCCCCTGAGCATCAATCCTGCAACCGGAGAGCCTTACTATCTGGATTTCCCGATGGTGACGATCCGCGACATGGTCAATGCCCACGAGCGGCTCAGAGAACATTTACAGATCAAGGGGATTCACACCATCGTCGGGGGCTCTGTCGGAGGGCAGCAATCACTGGAGTGGTGTATCATGAACCCCACCCTGATCAAGCATCTATTGATTATCGCCACCTCGGCCGTTTTCTCTCCCTGGGGCATAGCCATCAACGAGTCACAAAGGTTGGCGTTGACTGCAGATCCTTCATTCTATGAGAGGAAAAAAGATGCAGGTCAAAATGGACTGGCAGCAGCCCGTTCAATAGCGCTCCTGAGCTACCGCAACCAAAACACTTACAATAAGACCCAGTCAGAGACCGACATCAATAAATATGACGATTTCAAAGCCAGCTCTTATCAACAATACCAGGGACAGAAACTGATCCGCAGGTTCAGCGCCCACTCTTACTGGTACCTCACCAAAGCCCTCGACAGCCACAATGTAGGCCGCAACCGGGGAGGCATTGAAACCGCCCTGGCATCTGTCAAAGCCCATACCCTTTATGTGGCCATCTCTTCAGATCTTCTTTTCACTCCAGAGGAAGTAAAATCTCACGTAAAGTATACCCCCGGTGCCGAATATCATGAAATAGATTCATTGTATGGTCACGATGGTTTTCTGTTAGAAAATGAGAAACTGGATCAAGCAATAAAATCATTTTACAAACGCAAAAGTTGTTGTCATGCAGAATAGAGTTAAGATAGGAATGTTCGGATATGGATGTGTTGGGCAGGGATTGCATGATGTATTACTCAACAGCCGCGGTTTCCGTACCGATATAAAGAAGATCTGTGTAAAGGATCGCACTAAACCCCGCCGCATTAGATCCGATCATTTTACCTTCGATAAAAACGTCATCCTTGATGATCCCGAAATCAACCTTGTAGTAGAGCTGATCAGCGACCCCGAAGAGGCTTATTCCATCGTCAAGCAATCGCTGATGAGTGGCAAGAATGTAGTCTCGGCCAACAAAAAGATGCTAGCCCTTCATCTTCCCGAGATGATCGAACTGCAACAGAAATACAACACTTCCCTTTTATACGAAGCCTCCTGCTGTGGATGCATCCCGATCATCCGTAACCTCGAAGAGTATTATGACAATGAAATGCTGCTTTCCGTCAAGGGGATCTTCAACGGTTCGACCAATTACATCCTTACAAAGATGTACAATGAAAACAGTGATTACGCCACGGTATTGCAAGAAGCACAGGCCCTTGGATATCTTGAAGTGGATCCCTCTCTCGATGTTGACGGGCTCGATGCCAGAGACAAGCTGGCCATCATCACCTTGCATGCCTTCGGACTGTTTCTCAATCCTGAAGAAATCTTTGCTTATGGCATCTCGTCTATTTCAACCTTCGACCTGCAATATGCACGCGAAAAAGGACTGAAGATAAAGCTGGTTCCGACAGTCCGCAAAATAGATGAATCAACCATTGCATCTTATGTCATCCCACAATTCATCAAGCAGGAGCATTTTCTCTACAATGTCGAGAACGAATACAACGGTGTAATTGCAGAAGCGGCCTTTTCAAATAAGCAGTTCTTCTATGGCAGGGGAGCCGGTGGACATCCAACCGGATCAGCCGTACTATCGGATATCTCGGCCAACTCTTATGAGTACAGGTACGAGTACAAGAAATTATTCCAACAAATCGAAACCAATTATACCCGGAATATTCCCATTGAAATCTATTTCCGTTACCATCAGAAGGAAGATCTCGATTTAATCCCATTTACAGATATTCGGGAATCCTACAAAAGCCATGATCATAACTTTGTAGTCGGAACCCTCAACCTGGAAGATCTTTATCGTTTAAGGCCACTTCTCGCAGAACGCGATGTATTCCTTGCCCGGACTCCGGATAATGGTATAGCGGCTGAGAAATAATTTAAGTTCTATTTTTCTGATGTAGAGATGGCCCTTGTCGCCATCCTTTTTTCATTACAAATCTTATTCTCAGAAAAAGTTACAAACAAATAAGGTGTTCAAACTCCACATAGTCCTATGGAAAATAATAATATTACTTCATGGGAAGACCATTTGGATAAGAGGTATGGTAAACCCGTTACCCCATCAAGAGAGAAATACGAAGAAGGATTTGAATCCTTTAAAATTGGAATACTGATTCACTAAGCAAGAAAGAAACAGCATCTTACACAGAAACAATTAGCAGAACGGACTGGGACAACCAGGAACTATATTTCCAGGATCGAAAATAATGCCGGTGATATTCGTTTATCGACTTTAATGAGAATTATTAGTGAGGGTTTAGGATGGCGCTTGAATTTGACGATGGACATAAAGCAGAAAAGGTGATTGACCCCATTAAATTTGTCCTATAAATGGCGTTAATTACTATTAAAAATGAATATTGCGAATTAGCCACATTTAGCACCGTGCAGAAATTTAGCAATTTTTCTGCTCGGTGTTAATTTGGGCTAATATTGCTTATTTTTATGGAAAAAAGCCAATTGCTCTGAGGTCTAGTGAATCGTTCTTCATGTAATATCTCATTTGGAAATAACTACATCCACCATCATAGATCATAAAAAGTCCCTTATCCCAATTTTCGGGAACAACGTTAAAAAAATAAATTGATATTATCTTTTCTCCATTATCCACATATCCAAAGTAATGTCGTTTGTAAGTAGACAGGTTATTTTGAATATTACAATGATCGTATTTATGTTCTTTTTCATAATCAGAAATAAGTTTCCAAATAGACTTTGAAATTTTGTTTTCCATCGTCTCTATTTCATTAGAAGTTGGTATAAAAGAATGTGAAGAGGCTTTAAGACGGAAAATTGGGTCTTCAGAAAAAATATAACCCTCGTAATTATTGGTTTTAACATGTATTGGTTTTTGTGCTTTAGAAATAAAAGATAAAAGTATTAGCACAATAATTGATAAAATTTGTATTTTTTTCATAGTTCGGTTTTATTTGCAACCTCCAAGAGTTTGTTGTTTATTAATCTCTTTCTGATAAGATGTTTGAAGTGCAGGACTTAAATTATTCCATGCTGATGTGTAATATAAACCACCCCAAACAAGTGCATCATATACAAAAGGATCTCTATTAGTAATATTGCAATTATTATCAAAAGCTTGTAACCCAACTTTCATTTCGTCAAGATATTTTTGTGACATCAATTCATGCTGCCAATCTTTTAAAGAAGCCGAATCCGCATATTTGGCTACGTCTCCAGTTAAAGGAACAACATTTTCATTAATCCATTCTCTTGTAAATTCAGCATGTATTGCTTCATGTAACATAGTTCTTGCTATTGAAATAGAACTTGCACTATCTATATAATTTTGATTAAGAGTGATAGTAATGTAAGTACTATGAGCATCAACATGTGTCTTAGCATTAATTTGATCACCATTAACATTATTAGGTATTATATCAACAAACCAGTTTAATTGTGCAGTTGGAGATTTTCCCATAAATCCTTGAAGGATAGTATACATTACATCTGAGTCTAACAAAGTGTAGTAAATTTCATTTACACATGGCCATTTATCGAAATCTGAACTTGTTTGTGCAGATGCCCAAGCAGCAGAACTTGAGGGCGTTGGATCACCACCAAGAGTATCATCATATCCACCATCACCAGATGTGTTATAACAATACGAATACCAATAAGTTTCTGTTGTTACGTCATAAGAACTATAAATATACAATTCACCATTTTCTATCTCCCATGGAGTATAGGTTGTTGTAACAACAAAATAAACATCAGTACAAGCTTCAGCAGTACTTTTCATCCGAATAGATGATTGATTGGGAGAAATCAATTTCACTTTTCCACTGAGTTTTCCGTTTTTGTATAGCCAACCGTTGACAAATTTACCATTTAGATCATTATATAAAACATAACCACTAAAGTCTTTATCCATCTTTAGATATGAATTGTTCGTTAGTCGGAATTTTTTCGATTTTAGATAATCAGTTTCTCCGATAATAGTCATAATAAATCCAACGATATGCTGGTTAACCCGGTTCTTTTGTACAACAAAGCGAGATAAAGAAGTAAGGTATCCTGGCTCATTTTTTTTCTTGCTTAAATCAAAGCTTTCTTGAGTAGAAAAACCAAAATGTGTTTGAGATCTAATAGGTGTTTCAACCACATCATAAAAATCGTTGCTACTTGTAAAAGCTTTTTTCCAATCGGGATCACAAATTGATATTTTGTCAGCCTTAGATGACTTTAGCGTAATAAAAGGTTCTGATTTCGTTGACTGATACCAAGTCTTGGCTTGTTCAATGGTTAAAGAATTTTGGGAAATAATGGGGTCAGGCACAATTAAAAAATTAATTGTGCCTGACCCCAAATCTCACTCAACCTGCGGAGAAAATGGTGCCAGGCACCATTTCTCCCCAGGAGAGGTTAATCAAGATACCACTGGTATAAAACCGGAATACAATTGGCATAACTTCCATAGCTCCTTCATAACTGGTTCGATGTATGTTCAATGTACTTCCAATTATAGACTATGAAGATACCATGAACATTCTTCGATGGTGACTTTGACATTTATTGAAAGTGATACTGGTTTTATCCCAGGTATATCCCAATTGTCCTTGTCTATTAGTACATTACAAAATTTATGTAAGCGCTATTAGCCAAGAAGGTGAGTTAGAAGGATTTCTATTGACAGGAATGCCCTCTGGGAGTGTTCGCGGGCTATTTTCTTCTCATCGAACCAACCTATGCTTCCTAGGCCAATGAAAAAAGCCCATTACCGATACCGGTAATGGGCTTAACCAAAAACTGAACAGAATAAAAACAACACATCAATCAAAATTTATCATTGAAACTCATTTTTAAGTTGGCCAACCCATGCTTCAATGCGTGGAACTGTCAGTTCGGGTTGTGTGTCATCGTCTAATACTAATCCAACGAAACGACCTCCTCTCTCAGCCATGCTGAAATAGTAATCGTAACCTTCGACAGAAGTGAACCCTACGACACAATCTTTGGCTCCCAGCCTGCAATAGATCAACCCCATACCATCCACAAAACTCTCCGGATATTTCTTCTGATCACCCAATCCAAACATGGCAACCTTTTTTCCTTTGTAATCAACATCACTCAGCAGGTCGACAAAGTTTTCCCAATCATAATGGGCTCCACCTATTCCCCAGCTAGAGGTACCAAATATCAAACGATCATACTTATTCAATATCTCGATACTGGCATCGGCAACATTAATTACATCATTAGAAGGAACTTTTAGTAATTTGGCCAGCTTATCAGTGACAGCTTTCGTATTCCCGCTTTCCGTTCCCCCATAAAAAATTCCGATTTTCTTCATTGTTAGATCTTATGTGCCCAATTAACACGACTATTCCGGAAATGTTCAAGCTTGGCTTTTAATCTGAAATCTTTTGTAATAAAAAGAAACACTATGAGTTTATACTTAAAGATACTTTTTAAATTTAAGGTATAAAATCATTTTATACCTTTGCACGCTGAATTCAACAAGTGATTAAGGTACCGGTGAAACGGAATTTCATCTTGTTGTATAAGCATAAACAAACAGGAATGATTGTTACAAAAACCATTGAAGCGACTGTAGATCTGCTTGATCGGAAAAGAAAAGAAGGCAAATCGATCGGCCTGGTTCCAACAATGGGAGCACTACACCCAGGCCACCTTTCACTGATCAGACGTGCTAAAGCCGAAAACGATTTCGTAGTATGCAGCATCTTTGTCAACCCTATACAGTTCACCAACCAGGAAGATCTCGAAAAATATCCCCATACTTTAGATGCCGACTCCAGATTATTGGAAACAGAGGGTTGCGACATGATCTTTGCACCCGAAGTAATTGAAATATATCCGAACAACAATGAGCCTGTACCTGTTTATGAACTTAACGGGCTCGACAAACCCATGGAAGGGGTGTTCCGTCCCGGACATTTTCAAGGGGTATGTGTGATTGTGCATAAGCTGTTTAACATCATTCAACCCATGAATGCTTATTTTGGAGAGAAGGATTTTCAACAACTTGCCATTATACGCCACATGACAAAGAGCTTGAATCTTGGCGTGAAAATTGTTGGATGTTCTATAGTCAGAGATGACGAGGGGTTGGCATTGAGTTCACGCAATATGCGCCTTTCGGAAAGTGAACGACTGATAGCTCCCATGATTTACCAGACATTACAACAAGCAAAACTTAAAATTGAATCACAAAAAAAAATCGATATAACACCCAATCAATTGAAAGAATGGATATCTGATCGGATCGTTTCTTATCCTTCCCTGAAGCCTGAATATGTTGAGGTTGTAAACAGAATCACTTTACAACCAATTAAAGATTGGAAGGGAAGTAAAGAACTGATAGTGTGCGTGGCAGTTTATGATGGATCAGTAAGGTTAATCGATAATATTGTTTTATTTTCGTAATTTTGTAACATGCAAATTCAAGTTTTAAAATCTAAAATACACAGGGCTACAATTACCCAGGCAGACTTAAATTACATTGGCAGCATAACCATTGATGAAGATTTAATGGACGCAGCCAATATGATTGAACATGAAAAAGTACAGGTCCTGAATATTAACAACGGAGAACGTATCGAGACCTATATTATCAAGGGTGAACGTGGTTCAGGAGCAATCACGCTTAACGGCGCTGCTGCCCGCAGAGCTGCCGTTGGTGATCTTGTCATCATTGCATCTTATGCTATCCTTGATTTTGAAGAAGCCAAACATTGGGTTCCTTCAATCATCTTTCCAAATAGCAGCAATAAATTGAAATGATATAAACTCATTATATACCAACTATTTAAAGATGAAGCATAAAATATTTACGACCCTTAGGGTAGTTTTATTCCTGGGCATAGGATTTTTCTTCATCTGGATATTTCTTCGTTCGCTTACCCCCGATCAAAAGCATAAGATTCTGACAGACTTTGGAATAGCTAATTACTGGTGGATAATCCTGGCTATTATCCTGGGTATCATCAGTCATTTCAGCAGGACTTTAAGATGGAAAATGCTTTTAGAACCGATCGGTTATACGCCGAAAACCTACAATGTCTTCTTTGCAGTTTTCATTGGATACCTTGCCAACCTGGCACTTCCCCGACTGGGAGAAGTGAGCCGGTGTGGGGTTCTGACCCGCTACGAAAAGATTCCGTTTACCAAGTCGTTTGGAACCGTGATTACGGAACGCGCCATTGATATGTTCATCTTTGTTATTTTATTCTTTCTTAATATTTTTGCACAGAGAGCCCTATTATATGGGTACATTGAGAAAAATGTCTACGAACCTATGTCAGCAAAATTTAATTCCGGCATCGATTTCGAAGGAACCATTACAAGGATTTTTATTATATCATTTGTTATTATCATAGCATTGTTTTTTATTTTCAGACGTGCTATCATTCTTTCAAAACCTTACCAAAAGGTAACATCTTTGATCAAAGGATTCTGGCAGGGCATTATGTCTATAACGAAATTAAAAAATCCCTGGCTGTTTTTGTTCCATTCATTATTCATCTGGTTTATGTACCTTTTGATGTCATGGGTTGTTTTCATGAGCCTGCCCGGTACCAGAGATCTTGGACTTGATGCAGGACTTTCGGTTTTACTTTTTGGAACGATTGGGATCATCATTGTACAAGGAGGAATTGGAATTTATCCTGTCATTGTTGCACAAACTTTGGATGTTTACCATATTCCAAAAGACACTGGATTTACATCAGGATGGCTTATCTGGTCGGCACAAACCATCATGATGATCATTGCAGGTTCAATTTCATTGGTTCTTTTACCTATTTTTAACAGAAGGAAATATGAAAAAGCTTGAAGTAATTCAGAATAAGATATTTACAGATACTGCCAAGATCAAGCACATCCTTGCTATATGGCGTTTCAAAGGTTATAAAATTGTTTTCACCAATGGTTGCTTTGATATCCTGCACCTTGGACATCTTGATTATCTGGCTAAGGCCGCAGCCAAGGGTGATAAACTCATTGTGGGTCTCAACACCGACTCTTCGGTCACAAGGTTGAAAGGACCAGACAGGCCCATCACCGATCAACATTCAAGAGCTATGATTCTGGCTTCGATCAGTTTTGTCTCAATGGTCGTGTTGTTTGATGAAGAGACTCCCTATAAATTGATCACTAAAGTGCAGCCCGATATCCTTATAAAAGGTGCCGATTATAATCCGGTTGACATTGTAGGGTATAATGTTGTGATGGCTAAAGGAGGGAAGGTTGAAACAATTGAATTTCTGCCCGGCTATTCAACCTCGGCCATTGAGGCCAAAATAAGAAACAGCTAAATAAACATTAAAACAAATGGCCAAAGCTAAGACATCTTTTTTCTGCCAGAGTTGTGGAGCTCAGGCTTCCAAATGGCTGGGCAAATGCCCTACATGTGGAGAATGGAATACATATGTTGAAGAGGTCATTCAGATAGCGGCAACAGATCGCAAGCAATTCAATCCTTCAAATAAAGCAGCCGTAGCTATTAAGCTTGACCAGATTGTAGCTGTAGCTGAATCACGCATCGACACCCACAACAATGAATTAAACAGGGTCCTTGGTGGCGGCTTAGTTCCAGGTTCCGTCGTATTGGTGGGTGGAGAGCCGGGCATTGGAAAATCAACATTGATGTTGCAGGTTGCATTAACAATCAAGGATCTGAAAATCCTTTATGTTAGTGGTGAAGAAAGCGACCAGCAGATCAGGATGCGGGCAGAGAGAATTGGCCAGATCCATACCGATTGTTATATCCTGACAGAGACGGCTACACAGAATATTTTCAGACAAATAGAAACGGTGAAACCCGATATTGTCATTATCGACTCTATCCAGACACTTCAGACAGATATCATTGATGCTTCAGCCGGGAGCATCTCCCAGATCAGGGAGTGTGCCGGAGAGTTGCAACGATTTGCAAAGCAAACCAATACACCCGTCATACTGATTGGTCACATCACTAAAGAAGGCTCGCTGGCGGGTCCTAAGGTTTTGGAGCACATGGTGGATGCCGTGCTTCAGTTCGAAGGTGATCGCAACTATGGGTACCGGATTCTTCGATCGATAAAGAACCGCTTTGGTTCAACATCTGAACTGGGTATCTATGAAATGATGAGTACCGGGCTTAGAGAGATCTCGTCTCCATCGGAAGTCCTGATCAATCATCATAGTGAGCAGTTCAGCGGAGTGGCCATTGCCTCTACCATTGAAGGAATACGACCCATGCTCATCGAGACACAGGCACTGGTCAGCACAGCTGTTTACGGTACACCACAACGATCGGCAACAGGGTTTGACCTACGTCGCCTCAATATGCTTCTGGCAGTACTTGAGAAACGATGTGGTTTCAGGTTGGGAAGCAAAGATGTCTTCCTTAACATTGCGGGCGGCATACGTGTTGATGATCCTGCCATTGATCTTGCTGTAATCTGTTCCATCCTCTCTTCAGGTGAAGATATTGCAATACCTCACAAGACCTGTTTTGCAGCAGAGGTTGGTTTATCGGGTGAAATAAGGCCCGTGAACCGAATCGAACAACGACTTGCCGAGGCAGAAAAAATGGGATTTGAGCAGCTTTTTATATCGCGGCACAATACTCATAACATCAAGAGCAATGGGATAGAGATAATAAAAGTTAATAAAATTGAAGAAGTTTTCTCCAAACTATTCGGTTAATTTTAAGTTGTATCTTTGCCAAAAAATTAATTCCATTTTTCCTAATCAATACCGATGAAGCGAATACTCGTAATTGACGACGATCCAACTTTTTGCACAATGCTCAAGACATTCCTTACCAACAAAGGATTTGCTGTCAGGGAAGCATTCAGTGCTGCTGAATCGCTTAAAGCTATTCGCCTGGAACAATTCGATATTGCCCTTTGTGATTTCCGTTTACCCGATAAAGACGGGCTGGAGCTTTTAAAAGATATCAGATTAATCAAACCGAAACTGCCGGTTATCATCATGACCCGCTATGCGGATATCAGGGTAGCCATCAGAGCTATCAAGATGGGTGCATATGAATATGTCACAAAGCCTATCAACCCTGATGAGATCCTTGCTGCTATTCGTGGCGCATTGGAGAAAGCAGAGGAAGAAAGCGACAGCACTACAACACAGTCTGCACAAAAAGCCAACTTTCATTATGTCAGTGGAGCCAGCAAGACTTCTTCAAAGGTAGAACGCTATATTGATCTGGTTGCACCTACTTCAATGTCTGTGATTATCCAGGGTGAAAGCGGTACCGGTAAAGAATATGTTGCCCGTATGATTCATCAAAAAAGCAAACGTTCAGACAAACCATTCATGGCTGTTGACTGTGGCGCATTATCAAAAGAACTTGCGGGTAGTGAATTATTTGGACATGTAAAGGGCTCATTTACAGATGCCATCAATGACAAACAAGGCCAATTCGAGCTCTCCAATGGAGGCACACTCTTCCTTGATGAGATTGGAAACCTTCCATATGAGACACAACTAAAGTTGCTGAGGGCAACCCAGGAACGCAGAATCAGAAAGATTGGTGGCAATAAAGACATCCCTGTCGATGTCAGAATCATTGTCGCAACAAATGAAGATCTGTCGGATGCAGTCAAGAAAGGGACTTTCAGGGAAGATCTTTATCACCGTTTGAATGAATTCAAGATAGATGTTCCACCACTGCGTGAAAGGCATAATGATATTCGCGTCTTTGCTACTCATTTCCTGGAACTGGCCAATGAGGAACTGGGGAAGACCGTTCAAAACTTCTCTCAGGAGGTGCTGGATCTGATGCACGAATATTCATGGCCCGGAAATATCAGGGAGATGAAAAATATCATTAAAAGGGCTGTATTGCTGGCCACCGATGAACAGATCACCCTTGAATGTCTGCCCGGTGAAATGGTTTCGGCACTGAATGAAACAGAAAGTGTTTATCCTGTCACTACTGACCTCAAGGTCATTGCCGAACAGAATGAACGCACCGTCATTATTTCTACCCTCGAGAAGGTACATTACAACAAGTCTAAAGCCGCCCGAATGTTGAATATCGACCGGAAGACACTTTATAATAAATTGAGACAATACGGGATTGAGGGTTAATTGTAATTCGAAATTAACCCTGAAAGAAAAATTAAACCATCGCCTTTTTAAGCAATTCAAAAATCACGACTGATTCTGTATTCAAAGAATTGACCAGAGCCTGCTTCTCTTCAAATACCAAATCTTCATTAATCAACCTTTCCAGCCTCACAAGGATAGGCACAACCGGGTTATCCCCAATCTGCGAAAACGGAGTCAGCATCTTATGTGCCAATTCACCCATTTCCCTGTCGTCTCCATTATTAAGACACTTGTTTAAATCCTTCAGGTTTATTTCTCCATTCTTAATGAACGATTTTATGACTTGTGACAGTGCATCCAAATCATCACCGGTAAACCTTCGCAAGGCTATTATTTCTGGAGCCATCTCTAGATGGTTTATAATCGTGTGATTAATTTCAGGCTTTTCGGTAGCATTGATCTCATCCTGATTGACAATAAGTTCATACTCCACACCCAAAACTGTCAAAATCTTATCCAGTACCTGAGCGCTCGTGAAAGGCTTTAACAAGAAGTCATTGATCCCTGCCTTCCTGTAATTTTCAAGGTCATCCTTCATTACATTTGCCGTAAAAGCAATAATTGGAATGGTGGATTTTTGTTTATCCTCAATTGAACGAATATAGCGTGTAAGCTGAATGCCACTTACTTCCGGCATATGGATGTCCGTCAAAACAAGATCATAATTGTTCCGGAGAACCAACTCCATTGCATCAAGACCACTTCTTACGGCATCATAACGAATTCCCCATTCATCCAGCATCATCCTTGTCAGCTGAATATTGTATTCATCATCGTCGACAAGCAAGATGTGTTTATTCTTGATTTGTTCCATATTAGGCTTGCCGGCAACCTGCTTAACATAAGTAACCCTTTCTTCATTTGCGGGCAGATAAGGAATCTCAACCGTAAAGACAGATCCTTCTTCAGGCTGGCTTTCAACCCTGAGGGTTCCTTTTTGTAATTCAACCAGCTTCTTACAGATAGCAAGACCCAGACCTGTACCGCTGAACCTGCGTGTTGAAGAGGCATCTGCCTGACTGAAAGCATCAAATATCAGCACCTGTTTATCACTATCAATCCCCATTCCTGTATCAGCCACACGGAATGTCAAAACAATGTCTGCACCAACATCTTCTCTGGAGCAAATAATTTTGACAAATCCCTTATCCGTGAATTTTATACCATTGTTGGTTAGATTTATCAAAATCTGTTTAAGGCGGATAGGGTCTCCTGTAACGAATAAATCATCAATTTCAGAAGTCTCAAATTCCAAGGCTAGATGTTTCTTTTCAGCATGAAGCTGAAGGGTATCCACCACTTCCCTGACCACTGTAGCAGGTTCAAATGGAATAGCATCAATGCGCAATTTCCCTGCTTCGATTTTTGAAAAATCAAGAATATCGTTTACTGTAGCCAATAAAAGATCTGAGGACTTCTGGACCGCGGTGATAAATTCATTTTGTTTCTTGTCAAGTGGAGTTTGAGAGAGCCGGTCGGAGTACCCAATAATCGCATTGAGCGGCGTTCGGATTTCATGACTCATATTGGCAAGGAACTCTTCTTTAACACTTGCCAATTTTTCTGCACGTTGTTTTGCTTTTACAAGTTCCTGATTCAGCCTGATGTTCTTTCTGATACCCTGGAAGATGTACACCGTAAAGAGAATCACCGTGAGCAGGGCGGCCCCGGCAACCATAGCAATGATCATGATTGACCGGTTACCAATATCAGATGCAGCTATAGCTCCTGCTTCTTGATGCACCTGTTCGGCCTTCTTAAGTGCATCGATAATTACAAGCAACTGTTTTATCATATTGGAGTTCAGCCTGATGAGCTGTGTCTCCCTTCTGTTTAATTCTTCATCTATGTAAACACGGTACTGATTTGCCCTGTCATACATAGTCCTAAACCGGCTTACATAAGTGGTGTCTTTCACGGGAATGTAACTCGAATCAATGATAGTACGCGTTTTTGCTAAAACACGCGGTAGTGCAATAGTAGGTTCAACTTTTTTAGGCTTGTTTAATCCCAGCAACCGCTTGAAGAAATTACGTTTTTGAGCAGCAGTGGCAATAGCATTAGACTTCTGAGGATATATCGTATCAAACGTTGTAATATCGGTAGTACGCGTCAGCAATTTCATTTTAGCTGAATCTTTGGCTGACTGTGATAACTGATCCCAGTTAATTGACGCTGCCACCAAAGAGTCCCGAACCCTTTTAAATTCAATAAAGGTTTGGATATTCTTTATTTTCCTGGTTACAAACGATTTGACGTTGCTAAGTCGTTTCCGTTGAGCCGGATCATCGTTCATCAGCGTTTGAAGGATCTTAATGTTGGTATCGACCTCTTTTATTCGGGCTTTATAATCATTAAAGTCCTGGTTTTTGTGTGAAATTGAATAAAGCCGGATACTGTTTTCCGCATAAGTCGCAGCGCTTAATGCCTTTTCTAACCGCACTAACTTTGGATTGGGCTGTGTGAGGGTAACCAATGAGTTTACCAATTGCCGGGTGCTCTTAAAAGCAATATATCCTGCAACTCCCACTGCAATAATAGTGAGGCTGAATCCTATGATTACCTGTGCTCTAAGTCCTGAATATCCTGGCAGTAAACGTTCCCTTGCCATAATGATACCTTTTTTTTATTTAAGCGAAAATACTAAAAATGCAGGAGATTAGTTTGTTAATTGTATATAAAAGTTGATGACTTCATTCTTTGGTCTGCAATGGTGTCTATTATCCTAAAAAGGGCTTTTCAATTAAGAACCGTCATTTTATCATTAAATACATATCTTTGTTATATGATTGAAAATTCATTGTGGTTTAAAAAATTTCTGATCTGGAGAAACAGGAACGTTGACCAACGTACGTTTGTCTTGTTTTTAAGCCTTTTTGTCGGTTTGATTAGTGGTCTTGCTGCTGTCATACTAAAGAACACAGTCTTTTATGCACACCAACTGTTGACCAGAGGCTTCGCTTCTGAATCAGGGAATCTGCTTTACCTGGCTTACCCACTGATCGGCATCATCTTAACCGTTATTTATGTCCGGGTTTTCCTGAAAGATAAAATCGGGCATGGCATTACGCGTGTTCTTCATGCCATTTCGCAAAACAACAGTCATCTGAAGCCACACAATAGCTACTCATCAATGATTGCCAGTACTATGACCGTTGCATTTGGCGGTTCTGTGGGACTGGAAGCGCCGATTGTAATGACCGGATCATCAATTGGCTCAAACCTTGGCAAGCTTTTTCAACTTGATTACCGGACATTGACCCTGCTGATCGGATGTGGTGCCACTGGCGCTATAGCAGGTATTTTCAAAGCCCCTATCGCGGCCATCGTGTTTACCCTCGAAGTGCTGATGCTCGACCTGACGATGGCTTCGCTCATCCCTTTGTTGATATCGGCTGTCACCGCCGCTTCATTATCTTACTTTTTGATGGGCAAAGATGTACTTTTCCAGTATGTGGTTGCAATGCCTTTCCAGCTGAAAAACATTCCTTTTTATGCGATATTGGGTATCATCTGTGGTTTTGTCTCTTTATATTTCAACCGAACCAATGAATTTCTTGAAGCAAAATTTGTTAAAATAAAAAACATCACGCTCCGCCTTGTTGTTGGAGGGATTGGCCTGAGCATGCTCATTTATCTCTTTCCACCTTTGTTTGGAGAAGGATATGACGTTCTGGCCAATATCCTGAACGGAAAAGGAATGGAGATGGCTGCCGGGAGTCACTTTTACTCATGGCACAACGATCTCATCTGGTACATTGGTTTCCTTTTATTGATCGTCATTTTTAAAGTCGTTGCTGTCTCTTTTACCAATGGCGCCGGGGGTATCGGAGGGGTCTTTGCTCCTTCCCTGTTCGTTGGGGGAGTGACAGGGTTTGTTATGACTAAAATACTGAGTGGATTTCACATTTTAAACATTCCTGAAAGCAATTTCACCCTGGCCGGAATGGCGGGTGTAATGGCAGGCGTAATGCAGGCTCCATTGACTGCTATCTTCCTGATTGCAGAGATTACAGGTGGATATCAGTTTTTCATTCCAATCATGATTACCGCTACTATTTCTTATCTCACCATTCATTATTTTGAACCACATGGAATCTACAGCAAAAAGCTGGCGTTAAAAAACCAGCTCCTCACGCATGATAAAGATAAAGCTGCGCTAATACGTCTGAAAATTGACAACCTGATTGAAACCAACTTCAGTACGATAGCGCCCGAAGCAACACTGGGTGATCTGGTTAAAGTTGTAGCACAATCGCCTCGCAATGTTTTTCCGGTAGTAGATACCAATAACTATTTCTACGGGGTTGTCTTTATCAATGATATCCGGAATATCATCTTCAACACTGAGATGTACGATCAAACCTATGTGCGGAATTTGTTGTTTATGCCCGACACCATCGTTCAGATGGGAGAAACGATGGAAGAAGTGGCCCAGAAATTCACAGATTCACAGCATTATAATATTCCCGTTCTTCAGGATGGAAAGTATATAGGCTTCGTTTCCAGAGCAAATGTCTTCTCTGCTTACCGCAAGCTGCTTAAAGAATTCTCTGCAGAGTGAGTTTAAACAAGTAGAGACGCAAAATTTTGCGTCTCTACTTCATATTACAACTTCTCTTTACATCAATTAATCAATCCCTTAATTATCTAAAGGAATCCTCCCCGGGGTATAAGGGATACCCGCTTTATCCATTGCATCTTCAAGGGCCTTCAAATCAATGGTTCCAATCTGACGTAAACGATCGAGTATTGGAGGTAGTTCCTCAGTCACGATCCGATAGTTAGCCTGCATGGTTTCTGTTGGAGCAGATGTCGACTGACGGTATTCACGTGCCAGGCCACCAATTCTCCAATTAAGAGGAACTGCCATCGGAGGAGTTTCTTCATCAGAAGCACCCTTTAACCGACCTGTAAATTTCAACAACAGATTATCCATTTCATCCGATAAAGACTGAGCCTTTTGCTGTAATTCAGCAGGTTGATTGAACTGGTACAATGCCTGACGAGCATAGTTCACCCGTTTCTGCAGATCTTCGCCGTAGGCTTGTGTCTCACGCATCTTACGACTTAAGGCTATCGCCTTCTTATAAAATTCATTCACTTCAGCAGGATTATCTGCAGGCAATGTCACATTATTGAGTGGCACTACTTTAAATGACACTGGTTCGGCAACATCTTTGGTTTTTCCGGCGACGGTTAATGAAAGACTGACTGTATACGTTCCTGGCAAAGCAAATGGACCACCCTGACCTCCGGCCAAAGTATTGACCTTCTTATCGGCAGGCTGAACATTACCCGGTATTTCAAGTCTCAGATCCCAATTCGTACGACGGACACCTTTACCGGTTTCTGTCTTTATTTTTCTTACAATATTTCCGGCTTCATCCCTGATCGTGAAAGTGAGATAAGGTGTTATTTCTTTCTCCTCTTCATCAAGCTGAGCGTCAGTTGGCTGGGGAATCGGTAAACTTTTCTTGAACAATGAGTCTTCCAACTCTTTCCGCAGATCCTTTTTCAGCTTAAATTTCGTGTCTTTAACATAATAGGTAAAGATAGCTCCAAAGTCAGGATTAGGCGCCAGGTAAGGCGTTGAACCCATGCTTCCCTTGACATCAGTGGGCAGATACATCAAAGCATCTTTCACCTTGAACAGTTGTCCTTCTTTTTCGAAGAATGCCTTATTGATCATTCGAAGTGGGGAATAGTCATCCAGAATAAAATAACCACGACCAAATGAAGCAACGATCAGATCACATTCACGCTTTTGTATTGTCATATCTTTGATACTAATCGTCGGGATGCCTTCTTTGATTTGCGTCCAGCTCTTTCCACCGTCAATGGTAAAGAAAACGCCAAATTCGGTTCCCACAAATATCAAATCCGGGTTCACGAAATCCTGTTGAATGCAATGAACGGTTCCATTAGCAGGGAGATTAGTAGCGATGGATGTCCAGGTTACCCCCTTATCTGTACTCTTGAAAATATAAGGCTTAAAATCATCACGGAGAATATTATCAAAAGAAGCGAACACCACATTTTGATCAAATCGTGAAGCGAATACATCGCTCACGTATGTGTTCTCGGGTACACCTTCAAACTTCTCGGTCTTGCGCCAGTTCTTTCCACCATCTTCCGTCACCTGAATCAGCCCGTCATCGGTACCGACATAAAGCAGGTTTTCTTTTACCGGTGATTCATCCAGCGACACGATGGTTCCATATAAAGAAGTTGAGACATCTTTACCAACAGCATCCGAAGGCCAGAATTTACCCATTACCGGCCACTTGTTGCGATCGATCTGGGCGGTGAGGTCCCCGCTGATTTCTTTCCAACTATTACCCCTATCATCACTGCGGAACAGTTTATTGGCAGCGGTGTAAATCCGGGTATTAGAGAAAGGACTCATGACCAGCGGAGTATTCCAGTTCCAACGAAATGTCAGTTCACCCTTGGCCGGCTCAGGACGGATATCCATGCTCTCCTGACTTTTACGGTCATAACGGACCATCCCCCCATACTGACTCTCTGCATAAATGATATTTGGATTTGTCGGATCTACCTGCGACCACATCCCGTCACCGCCATTGGTTACCATCCAGTCGTCAGCAGGAGTTCCAGCACTATTTGTTGTGCGCGAAGGCCCACCAAGTGAATTATTGTCCTGGGTACCGCCATATACATAATAGAAAGGATATGAATTATCTGCCGAGACCCGGTAGAATTGTGCAACAGGGATATTCGATTTAAAGATGTATTCCTTCCCGGCATCGAATGATTCATAGGCACCACCATCACCACCGATCATGAAATGTTTTGGATCAGTTGGATCTATCCACATGGCATGATCATCAACATGACGATGATTGTTTCCGATTGGTTTCCAGGTTGCGCCTCCATCTTCTGAATATTTAGAAACCGTTTCGAGTGAATATACTTTATCAACGTTTTTAGGATCACAAATAACAGTATTGAAATACTGACCCTGTGAGGAATAATCGCTCATTCTCTGCCATGTGGCCCCACGGTCCTGACTGCGATAAAATCCACTCTGGCCTTTCTTGGCTTCTACAATGATATACAATACATCGGGATTGGCAGGAGAAATGGCAATTCCCATTCCACCAAGATCTCCGGTTGCAAAGCCTTTCATAATTTTCACCCAGGTCTCCCCTGCATTTGTTGATTTCCATACAGCCGATTCAGGACCTCCACCGATTTTTGTAAAAACATGACGGCGGCGTTGTTCAGAGGTCGAATAGAGAGTATCCGGATTTCGTGGGTCCATAACAATATTGTTGATCCCGGTATTTTCACTGATGGTCTGAATCTTCTTCCAGGTCTTGCCACCATCTATGGTTTTAAACAATCCCCGATCTCCACCAGGACCCCAGACTGAGCCTTCTGCGGCAACATAAACTACATCCGAATTACGTGGATCAATGACGATTCCACCAATCTGGCGGGAATCTTTAAGACCCATATTCTTCCAGGTCTTCCCGGCATCTGTTGATTTGTAAATCCCGTCACCATAACCCAAAACACGCTGATGATTGTGTTCACCGGTTCCGCACCATACCGTATTGGTATTATTCGGATCAATCTTAATGCATCCGATAGAATAGGATCCGTAAGAGTCAAATATGGGTGTGAAAGTAGTACCGTTATTGACTGTCTTCCAGATATTTCCTGAGGCAACACCCACATAATACTCACTGTGATTGTTAGGATTCACAGCAAAATCGGCAATGCGCCCCGAGGTAAATGCAGGTCCGATATTCCTGAACTTCAGACCTGCCAAAGAAGGGGTTTTAGCCGAATCTTTAGCTTTAACAGTAGTATCGGCCTGTTTCCCGGTCTTATCTGTTCTGACTGGTTGGACTGCTGTTTTTGGTTTTACAGGAGTCACAGTTTTTTTGTCTTTATTTTGCGCATTCAAAGGCATAGCCATAATCATAATAGCCAAAATACCCCAAAACGCCCTGTAAACAAGGCGGTTGACGTCGCCGTGTCTCACATCAGATTTTGTAAATAGATTCATCATGGTTGGTTTTAAATAAGAGTGGCACTAATTTAGTTAATTTTATGAAAAGAAGTTGACTTTCGACAATAAATAGGTTAAATTTGTTTAGAGACTTAAAGGTCATGAAAAAAATTCTTGTTCCGGTCGATTTTTCTGATATCACTACTGAAGTGTTGGATTATGCGATACATCTGGCAAATGAAGATGCCAGTGCTATTACAGTTTTGCATGTAGCTCCACCAAATCCAATTTTCCTTGGTCCCGACTCCGAACCCGTTATGATTCAAACATATGTGGATGAAGAACTTGAACGCGAGAAGGAAGAATTGAGAGCTATTACAGAACACATTCAAAAGCAGGGTGTAAATGCAGATTCAGTTTTGCTTCAGGGCCCAATTATTGATACAATAATTGATGAAGCGAAAGAATTACATGCAGATATGATTGTAATGGGGAAAGAAAGTCACGGTTTGCTCTATCGTACTTTGTTGGGAACCACCAGCGAAGGCGTTATCCGCAGAGCCCGTGTACCGGTATTAATCGTTCCCGAGAAATAATCATATTGGTAACTGAATAATTTACCGCACTTCCAAAAAGAGATGTGGTTGTTATAAATTTATCATCAGCATTATCAGATTACTATACTACGAAAGCCGGGAGACACTATCTCCCTGAAATTGTATTGAATTCCTCCTTCCTTGAATCCTATTTACTTCCTTTTGAAAATCAAACGCCCAATTCTCTTTTATCCCGATAACCGAATGACAAGCTAACCTTGTTCATTTAAAAATATCAGGCGATAACCTGTTTCAAAAATCGTAAAATCATCCTCCTACTACGCTTTCACAATCCAAGGTTTATCTAAAGGATATTAATTACTTTCCCGTATCTTTCCCGTATTTAAGCCGTATTTTTTCCCTATTTTTCCCCTATAAATTAATACGGGTTAGATACAGGAAAGACTCGGGATACAATCAGGAAAAATTCGACAAAAAGAAGAATGAAGAAAGCGTAATCAAAAAATGTTCCAAACGTGTTTGAGGAATTTTCAAATGCGAATTGGAGTAAATATGAAATTGATTTAAGAAATCAAGGCATGAAGTACTGCAGATTATTGGAGTAACTTCTTAACCAGATCGGGCCGGTTGTGAGCCATGAGCTTTTGCCTGATAAAAGCACGGTTCTCATTTTTGTACCAAAAGAAAAATATTTGTTGATCTTTCTTTTCATCTATTTTACGAGCGGTATATACGGGTTGTTTGGTATAAGGATCATAGCCGGTGTAATACATAACGGTAGCTAGGGTCATGGGCGTTGGAGTGAAATTCTGCACCTGTTCCAATTGGAAACCCATGTCTTTGGTCTCTGCAGCCAGTTCTGCCATCTCGACCAGTGTCGATCCGGGATGGCTGGAAATAAAGTAAGGAATGATCTGTTGTTTGAGTCCTGCAAAACGATTTTCTTCTTCGAAGCGCTTTTTAAATTCATGAAACAACTTGAAAGAAGGCTTACGCATGATCTTCAACACGTTTTCAGAGGTGTGTTCGGGCGCTACTTTCAATCTTCCCGAAACGTGATGGCTGACCAGCTGCCGCATGTATTCGTCAACACCATTCTTCTCGGCGTCCTGCCTGTTTTTTCCAACCAGCATGTCGTAGCGAATCCCGCTACCAACAAATATTTTTTTGATTCCCGGCACCTGTGCTGCCTTGCGATACAAGCGGGTTAGGGGATGATGATCTGCGTTCAGGTTTTGGCAAATTGCAGGATAAATACAGGATGGACGGGCACAGCGCTTACACAATTTGTCGTCAATGCCTCTCATCAGGTACATATTGGCTGAAGGGCCACCCAGATCACTTATGTAACCTTTAAAATCGGGCATTTCTGTGACTTCCCTGACCTCTTTCAGAATTGATTCTTCAGAACGGCTTACCACAAACTTGCCCTGATGCGCAGAGATAGTACAAAATGCACAGCTTCCGAAACAACCGCGATGGATGTTTACAGAATGACGAATCATCTCGTATGCAGGAATAGGTCCCCGTTTCAAATATTTAGGATGAGGCAACCGGGTATAGGGCAGATCGAAAGAAGCGTCAATCTCCTGTGTGGACATAGGTGGAAATGCAGGATTGACAACCAGATAACGACCCATGGTCTTTTCGGTTAAACGTGCTCCTTGCCACTTGTTAGATTCCTGTTCAAAGATGCGAAATGATTCGGCGTGTTTCTTTTTATCCTCTTTGCATTCTTCAAAAGATGGCAGTTCAATACTTTTCCATTCTGCATGGACAGGAGGCTGTTCTCCTTCAGGGAGATAATAAACAGTCTGTTCGATATCACGCATTCCTTCAACAGGGATGCCCTGATCGAGCCGTCGTGCAATTTCCAGAATGGTTTTCTCTCCCATCCCAAAGACCATCAGATCTGCAGGGGTCTGCGCCAGCAATCCCGGCATGAAAGTATCGGACCAATAGTCATAATGTGCCAGACGGCGCAGGGAGGCTTCTATTCCACCCAGTATGACCGGTGTGTCAGGATACAACTGTTTTAAGATTTTTGAATAGACCACCGAGGCATAATCGGGTCTGAAGCCCGCTACACCACCCGGTGTGTAAGCATCATCAGAACGAAGGCGCTTGTTGGCGGTGTAGTGATTGACCATGGAGTCCATGCAGCCTGCAGTAACCCCAAAAAAGAGACGTGGTTTGCCAAACTTTTTGAAATCCCTCAGGTCATCCCGCCAGTTCGGCTGTGGGATGATGGCTACCTTGTAACCTCCATGTTCCAGAATGCGCGCTATTACGGCATTTCCAAAAGAGGGATGGTCAACATAGGCATCTCCTGAAACTATTATAATGTCAACTTCTTCCCAGCCCCGCAACAACATTTCGTCGCGTGTAATGGGAAGCCAGTTGGTTACATATTTTTTCTCGTTATCCTTCATACCTGTATTCTCTCACCTTTCCAATCATTCCCACCACAGGCCATAAATTCAAAAACAACAAACCTGGTTGCTTATCGACCACAACAAATTTCATGTCTGAAACAATATTCCATATGGTCATTCACCATTCCGGCAGCCTGCATAAAAGAATAGCATATTGTTGAACCGACAAACGAAAAGCCCTTTTTCTTCAATTCTTTGCTGATCAAGTCAGAGAGTTCTGTACGAACAGCCAGATCGCTTAATTGTTTGTTATGATTGACAATTGTCTTTCCCCCGGTAAACTGCCAGATCCAGTTATCGAAAGTGCCAAAATCATCCCGGATCTTAAGAAATGCCTGCGCATTTGTTATCGATGCTCTTATCTTGGCTCTGTTGCGGATAATTGAAGTATCAATGAGCAACCGATCATAATCAGATTCCGTATAGGCTGCGATCTTCACATAATCGAAATTATCGAAAGCTTTTCTGAATCCTTCACGGCGATGGAGAATGGTTTTCCAACTCAACCCTGCCTGAAAGGCATCGAGTAAAATATATTCAAACCACTTCAGATCGTCATGTACAGGCAAACCCCATTCTTCATCGTGATAGGCTTTCATTAAAACGTCACCTGAATGCCAGGTGCAGCTGGTGGATTCCATCATTAAGCGCTTTTAACAACTACAGTATACTTCTCTTTCAAGGCTACCTGCAATGCTTTAAATAAGTTCTGGTCACCCGGAACAGGAATTGCCATCAACTCTTTAACACGCTTACCTGCTGTTCTTCTGTCGTTTGCATCAGCAATAAACAGTTTGAATAATCGGCAACGGTCAAGCAGGATAATCAGGATACTGTCATCTTCAGTGATCGATGCATCCTTTACCAAAAGACTCTGTCGGAATCTGTTTTCAATTTCCGACTTAATCGTTGGATCGATGATCTGGTAAGTTAGTTCCTTTCCGAAAATCAGAAATTTGTAAGTGACGGTCAGTTTTATCAAACCGCTCTTTTCCATGTTGCTAAATAGCACATTCAGAAGGCCTTTTTCCCTGTCTTTTGCCGTAAGCCGTTCAAGCCAGACTTTGACCGTGTAATCGTTATCCGATGCATCCAATAAATCCAGAACATAATCCAGAACTTCATCTCCGGTATGCAGTGCATCTCTCAGTACAAGATACTCGCCCTTGACTCCAATTTTACGCAACAACATCAATTCAGCAAGAACAACCGAGGCCAGTCCTGTTGAAAACGCTGTATCTGCGTGGTTTACAAGTCCTTTTTTTGCATTTATATGCAAAATTGTATAATTTTCTTTTAACGTCAGTTCCATAGCTGTCGTATTCAGAGCACCCGTTTATGGCACTCAATGTTTATTTAAGTTCAAATTTATAAAAACAATGCGAATATAGCTTCTTCTGTTGGTTTGATAACACCTTTTTCTGTAATAATTGCAGTAATTAATTCGGCAGGGGTCACATCGAATGCCGGATTCATTACCGGGGACCCTGGTGTACAAACCTGTATGGTATGCATTGCCCCATTTTTATCGGGTCCCGATTGCCATATTACTTCTTCCTGATCCCGTTCCTCGATTGGAATTGTTGCACCCGAGTGACATTCCAGGTCAAAAGTGGAAAGAGGCGCAGCCACATAAAAGGGGACTCCATAGTGTTTGGCTACGATTGCTTTTTCAAGTGTGCCAATCTTATTTGCTACGTCTCCATTACGGGCGATCCGATCGGCACCGACTATTACCATATCGACCAAACCTTTCGACATGAGGTGTGCACCTGCATTATCCGGGATGATCGCAAATGGCACTCCCTCATTTTGTAATTCCCATGCGGTAAGACGGGCACCCTGTCCGCGTGGACGGGTTTCATCGACATATACAAAGATTTTCTTCCCCTCGTCATGAGCCTGGTAAACTGGTGAAAGAGCACTGCCATAATCAACGAATCCTAACCAACCTGCATTACAATGGGTCATTATTCTGAAATTATCCTTGATCAATTGATTCCCATTCTTCCCTATATTTAAACCTGCCATTTCATCTTCCCGGGCAATTTGCTGAGCTACTTCAACAGCAAGCATTGGGGATAATATCCCCGCATTGAAGACTCTTTCTGTAGCATAAAAAAGATTTCTTGCTGTCGGACGAGTTGCATCCAGTTCTTTTCGGGCTTTTTCTGCATATTCAATCGACCCGGATTGAAGAAAGGCAAGCGCCATCCCATATCCAGCCGCGGCGCCTATCGCACCAGCTCCACGAACAATCATTGTCCGGATGGCATGACAAATATCTTTATAATTCCTTGCGGTAAAGATCTCAAACTGAAAGGGGAGAAGTGTCTGATCGATTAATTTTACCTCCCGTCCTTCCATCCATACAGTCCGATAGTGTTTTCCGGCTATATTCATAGGGTCCTAATTTTTAATTACAGATAAATGAGCCGAATTAAATCCATCTAACTGCATTTAAGCTTACTACACTGTTTGTTCAACAAATATTTATTTTACAAAAATAATACTTCCCGGGATGCAAAGCACCCGGGAAGTATAGAAATGTAAAGAAATATAGGTCTTTAAAAATTAAAACGGATATATGCTCCTGACATATCCGCACCCCAAAATCCCTGATTACCGTATCCAACCAGATTTAAAGCCGGTTTCCAATCTGCTCCTATAGAAAAAGGAATTTCTTCAAAGGTATATTCAAGGCCTAATGCGCCATGAACACCTATAACCGTATAGTTTCCATGTGCAGGATCATAGCCAGGGAAATTATTGTTACCCCAGAATCCAACATGAGCTCCAACACCATAGAACCATTTAAGTCCATCTGCATTAAATGCGGGTGCATGTTTCTCCCATGTGCCTGAAACCAACCATCCACTCCACTGTGTTGAAAGAACGCCCTCAACTGCAGTCGTAGATGTCATAAAATGTTTGATCGTGAGTCCGTTAAAAGGACCACCACGTACGCCGATACCTGTGTTATAATCTTGCGCCTGAACGCTGGTTGTTAATGCAAACAACAGAAAAAATAGCCCAATAATGATCTTCTTCATAACTTATTAATTTTAATAAATAGTAATATAACAAAAACTTTGCCAAAAAGCAAGATTTCATTTTTATTTTACGTACTCATATATTATTAATCCACAAAATAGATCAAATAAACACTGTTCTCAATGTTATGTTTCGATATATACTAAAAAAACATTTTCTGCTTGATATTAGCTATTTAAGGCATTAATTGCCAGCCATGTCATCAAGCCAATTCCGGTTTCAATACTTTTCTCATCCACATCGAAAGTTGAAGAGTGAAGATTTGAAATGTGTTTTCCTTCCGGATCGGTAACTCCCAACCGGTAGAAACAAGAGGGAACCTTTTGGGTGAAATAGGCAAAATCTTCTGCTGTCATGCGCTCACCCAGTTCAATAACATTTTCTGTACCCAGATACTCTTCGGCCAAACGGCGGGTAAGACCTGTAATGGCTTCATCATTGACTAAGAAAGGATAACCGTGATCAATAAATACTTCACATTCTCCACCAAAGGCTTTTGCAACAGTCTGAGCTATATGTGTGATCTTTTCATGAGCCGCTTTGCGCCATACTTCGTCAAAGGTGCGAAGAATGCCGTCCATCTTTACCTCGTTGGGAATAACATTGGTACGACCGTCAGCAATGACCCTTCCGATTGAAAACACAGTAGGCATTGTAGGCTTGGCCACACGGCTAACGACTTGTTGCAAAGCAAGAATGATCTGAGCTGCAATAACAATGGGATCGATGTTGAGTTCAGGGGTGGCGCCATGACCCCCTTGTCCTTTTACAGTAAAATAAATTTCATCCGTCGAAGCCATATATTTCCCTGCTTTCATACCTACCTGTCCTGCAAGCATTCCAGGCAATACATGTTGTCCAAACATCATGACCGGACTAGGGTTTTCCAACACGCCATCCCGGATCATCATCAATGCTCCTCCCGGATACTCTTCTTCAGAGGGTTGAAATATCAGCTTGATGGTTCCTTCAAATTCATCCTTCAGGTTGTATAACAGTTTGGCCGCTCCCAGCAAACAAGTCATATGAACATCGTGACCACAGGCATGCATGACACCCTGATTTTCAGACTTATATTCAACATCGTTATCTTCTTTGATTGGCAGGGCATCCATATCAGCACGAAGGCCAATGACCTTCTTCTCAGGATTTCTGCCTTTAATCAAGGCAACGATGCCATTTCCCCCAACCCCTGAAGTGTATTCCAGACCCAGTTTATCCAAAAAGGAACAAATAAAACCGGCAGTCTCATATTCATGTTTCGAGAGTTCAGGATGTTGATGTAAGTGGCGTCTTACCAATGTCATTTCAGGATAAACAGATCCGGCCTGAGCCTGAATCTTTTCTTTCAGATGTTCCATAAAAAGTCTTCTTTTGATGTTGCAAAGTTAACATTAGTTTATGTTAATTGTTTCAGTTAAAGCAGGAACTGAAATTTGTTTATATTTGTGATCAACGAAACATTTTAATAATAACAAGATAATTACATCAGGATGAAGAAATCACTGCTGAAGAGACTGACTACAGTAGTTCTTATAATTACTGCTTTAACTGCCTGCAATTCAAACCGCCAAAAACAAATCACAGGAACCTGGCAGGTAGTGGATACCAAATTCGAAAGTAAATCACCGATAGATCCTGAGATGCAAAGTTATTATACTACAGAAATGAAGAGCTGGGTTTATACTTTCAATGCGGATAGTACAATGAATGTAAAACAAACTGATAAAGATGTTCCAAACCGTTGGAAGTTAAATGAAAAGGGTGATTCTATCATTATTGGCTTTGGTACCGGCTTCTTTGATGTAGCTTCAAAAATCGAAAAACTGACTGATAATGAATTGGTAATGCGTACTACACAAGGGGTAGATACAGCCAAAGTAACGCAGATACTTTATCTTAAAAAGACAACAAAATAAACCGCAAAGACTTGAATAACAACAATTATTATAAGTTATTCAGAATACCCATCCTGTTTCTACTGGTGGCTTTTTTGGTATGGGGGGTCTACTCCTATCACAAAATGCAAACATCACTTTTCCCCGACGTCACCTTCCCGAAAATAACCATTATTGCTGATAATGGGGAGCAACCGGTAGATAAAATGATGATCACCATCACGAAACCACTGGAAATTGCTGTAAAGAGAGTAAATGGTATTACGACTGTCAGAAGTACGACCAACCGTGGGAGTACTACTATCGAAGCATTTTTTGACTGGAATATCGATATTAATCTTGCCAAGACGCAGTTGAACGAGCGTATCAACGAAATCAAAAACATTCTTCCCCCGACCGTCAACATAGTCGTTGAAGCCATGAGCCAGAATATATACCCGGTGATTGGCTTTACACTTGAAAGCAAAAACTGGGGACAGATAGAGTTGAAGAACACTGCTCTTTTTAATGTTATGCCCCAGTTTTCACAAATCCCCGGTATTTCAAATGTCATTGTGAGGGGTGGGAAAACAAAGGAATTTGTCATTGCACCGATTCCTGAGAAGTTGATTGCAGCAAAGCTCACACCTCAGGATATCATCAATGCATTGGGGAACACAAATTTCATCGAGTCGAGTGGTTTGCTTTCAAACTATCGGCGCCTGTACCTGACCCTTTCAGATACCCGTTTTAAGAACATCACAGATCTTCAAAATGCTGTCATTAAAAATGACGGACAGCGGATTATCAAACTTTCGGATCTGGCAAAAACTGATCTGGAAGAAAGACAGGAATTTATAAGGATCAACGCCAATGGACATGATGCGGTCATTCTTGATTTGGTTAAACAGAATGGTGTTAACCTGGTTGATTTTGCTAAAAATGTTACGGCTAAAGCAATTGCCATTGAGAAACAATTACCAAAAGGTATGGTGCTCAGACCTTATTATAATCAGTCTGCCTTTGTCACAAACTCTATAGATAGCGTATTAAGAAGCATTTACGAAGGATTATTCCTGGCCATAGTAGTCGTCATTCTCTTTTTACGATCTTTCAGGGCAAGCCTCAATATTATTTTTATCATTCCTGTTACCATTGCTCTTACATTCATTGTTCTGCATTTTGCACATATCACGCTCAATATTATGTCATTGGGTGCAATTGCTGCTTCCATCGGTCTGATTATCGACGATGCCATTGTCATTATAGAACAGCTGCACCGCATGCACGAGGAGGATCCTAAAAAAGACAAATATTCCATTGTGAAAGAGACAATGAAAATGTTTTTCCCTGCAATGGTTGGATCTTCTCTGAGTACAATTGTCATATTTCTTCCATTTGTCATGATGAGTGGTGTAGCAGGAAGCTTTTTCAAAGAACTTACCTTAACAATGGAGATAACTTTGGTATGTTCTTTTGTTGCAACATGGTTGGGTATACCAGCCCTTCATTTGTTGATTGGTTACAGGCCGCATAAAAAGACTTTAAAGGATCATGCTAATCCGGCAATGCCTGAAAAACCAAAACTGTGGTGGCTGATCTGGTTTTTCAAAAAACCTATCTATGCAATAGGATTTGTAGTTTTGTTGATCGCTACTTCAATACTACTGATCAATAAATTACAAACAGGATTCCTGCCCGAACTGGATGAGGGGTCCATTGTTCTCGACTATATTGCACCAACCGGTACAACCCTCGATGCTTCAGATGCAATTTTAAGAGAGGTAGACAAAGTCGTGCTCAATCATCCTGACGTAGAAACATATATGCGACGCACCGGTACTAATATGATTTCTGGCATTAGCATGGCATCCGGTATTACACCTCCAAATTATGGAGATTATCTTATCCAGCTGAAACCGGGTGTAAAAAGGAAAACAGATGATGTTATAGCTGAACTTCGTGAGAAGGCAATGACCGTGGCTCCGGCACTTGAAATTGAATTCGGACAAAGGATCGCAGATTTATTGGGTGATTTAATCGGACGACCCCAGCCTATAGTAATCAAAATATTTGGCAACGATCAACAGAAACTGCAGGAACTGGCATTGGGTATTCAGGACAACCTTAAAAAAGTCAATGGAGTAGCCGATATAATGAATGGGATTATTTATGATGGTCCTTCTGTTACAATAGTCCCTGATGAAACCAAACTGGCACAATATAAAATCACACCATTAGAGTTTCAAACTCAGCTCAGGATTTACAATGAAGGTTTTCAGGTTGGGCAGGTTCAGGAAGGAGAACAGATGTTGCAGATATTCCTGAGAAGCACCAAATTTGTTAACAATAGTGTTGACCTGATTAAAAACCAGCTCATATTTTCACCCAACGGCTCAACCAGGCCACTTAGTTTTTTTGCTAAAGTCAATATTACCCTTGGTGATCCCGAACTGAACCGTGAAAATCTGAAATCAGAAATTGAGGTTACAGCCCGCCTTGACAATCGTGATATGGGGAGCGCTATTAACGAAATCAAACAGGTGATCAGTAAAAACATATTACTACCTAACGGTTATTATATTGAATTTGGTGGCACTTATGCTGAACAACAATCATCTTTCAACGAGCTACTACTGATCCTGATCTCTGCCATCATATTGGTTTTCACCGTGCTGCTGTTTCTCTTCAGAAAACCCGGCATAGCTTTACTGATCATTTTTGTATCCATACTTGGAATGGGAGGATGTATCTGGGCCTTGTATCTCACCAATATTCAACTTAACGTTGGCAGTTACACCGGAATAATCATGATTGTAGGAATCATTGCAGAGAATGCCATTTTCACGGTTAACCAGTTCCTTACCACTTATGAAACAACTGCTGATATGGACAAGTCCATCAATTATGCTATTTCCTTACGTATTCGTCCAAAATTGATGACAGCCATTGGAGCTATTCTTGCATTGACACCACTGGCACTGGGTATTGGTGTTGGAGCTCAGATGCAGCAACCACTTGCAGTGGCAGTAATAGGAGGATTTATACTTGCAATGCCCCTATTGTTATTGGTATTCCCAACATTATTAAGACTGATGTATAGTAAAAAGAATGCGAATACAGAATCTTAATTCCTCCCGTATCTCTTCATTAAAAAATAAACCGGAATCCCAAGGAGTACAATGATCACACCCGGCCAGGTATAATTAGGCTTATAGATCAATAGGTCAATACACATGGCCAAAGCGAGCACAATATAAAGTGCTGGAAGAAAAGGATATCCAAATGCTCTGTACGGCCTATCGGCATCTGGTCTTTTTACCCTGAGAATAAAAAGTCCTACTATCGTTAATATATAAAAGAGCAAAACTGCAAAGACCACGTAATCAAGCAAATCATTGTATCTTCCTGAAAGGCACAATGCACTGGCCCAAATGCACTGAAAGACCAATGCTACTCCAGGAACAGCATATTTGTTGAGTTTGGAGACCTCTTTGAAGAACAGACCATCATTGGCCATGGCATAATAAACACGCGCACCGGACAGAATGAGCCCGTTATTGCATCCAAATGTTGAAACCATGATTAATAACGCCATTACAATTGCAGCTGAATCACCAAAGATCCTGAATGCAGCTGCTACCCCGACTCTGTCCGAAGCAGCAAACTGAATACCCCGACCCAGAATATCCACTGAATCAGGACTGCCTTTTAAAGGTAAAAGAGATAAATAAGCGATGTTGGCAAGGATGTAAAAAATAGTGACCAATAAAACACCCCAGAAAAGACTGAGTGGAATGTTTCTTTTAGGATTTTTAATTTCACCTGCTATAAAAGTAACATTGTTCCAGGCATCACTCGAAAATACTGAACCAACCATTGCAACACCAATAGCTGCAAATATGGCAATTCCTCCGATCTGATGTATGCTGACTATAGCATTTTCTTTATTCAACACGGTCGTCGAGGCAGACCACATATCACTGAAATTGGCATGCCAGAACCCCTGACCCGATGCTGTAATAAACCCAAGAACAATCAATCCACCCAATGCAATTATCTTCGTAATAGTAAAACTAACCTGTATTATTTTACCATTTTTAATCCCTCTGTAATTGATAATGGTCAAAATAAGGATACTTGCAATTGCAAGAAGTTGTGCAGCTGATATCTTCAATCCGGCTATCGCAAACAAAATATTTTTCTCACTTAATGCCGGAATCAGTACGCCTGAGAATTTAGCAAAAGCAACTGCAACGGCTGCAATTGTACCGGTCTGTATGACAAGGAACAGGGTCCAGCCATACAGAAATCCCACCAACGAATTATATGCTTCTTTCAGATAAACATACTGCCCTCCGGCCTCAGGCATCATGGCTGCCAGTTCCCCATAACTCAATGCGGCAATAATTGTTAACAGGCCGGTAATGAACCATGTAAGCAACAAATAGAAAGGAGATCCCACAACCCTTGCAATATCAGCACTAACGATAAAGATCCCGGATCCAATCATTGAACCAACTACAATCGCGATGCTGTCAAAAAGATTTAATTGTTTCTTAAAAGAAGTTTCACCCGCCTGCATATTGAATCGTTTTATATTCAGCCTGAATTGACACAAAATTAATCGGTTATGGTTATCTTTTTAGCAAATATAAAACAATAGTTTATCCAACCCCAGGATCGATTGGAAATTATTTAATCCCATAAAAGAAAAAATAGGAACTTACGACCTTAAAGTTATTTATATTCTGAGGCTTTTGATATGCGATTTATGAAACCCATTAAAGGTTTATATCAGGCTTGACATTTTAATACTATTATAATCAGGATCTTGCTTCTTATGCAAATTTTAAATGATGCTATGCTACGAATCGGTTAACCCTTTTCGTATAGATTCATTTGTGTATACACCTAAATACAAGACCATTAATAAACAATAGTTACTCATGAATAAAACTGCTCATGATGGTGTTCAACTCTTTCTTCTTGTTTATTAAAAACATGTTCATTAGCATGTCTGTGATACAGCGCTGCTAAGTCAGCATGAATAATAGCCTTTTGGATATTTCCGGCTTCATAATAATCTGCAGCTTTCTTATGATGGAGTGCTGCTTTTTCGTGATGTTCGGCTGCCATTCTATGATAATTGGCACCAGGATGTTTAACCATTATCTTAAAGTTTTAATTATGGGTTAGTATTTTATAAACGCAATGGCATTCATTTTGTTCAAATCTAAATCTATTTTTTGATAATACCGGCATTTACTTAATTGGGTTTCTTAACGTTGAAAACATGAACATATACGTTACTGGTTACTAATGGAGCTCAAAAAACCTTCATATCAAAATATTTCGCATGTTTGAAGAACGAAATTTAATAACTTTGAATATTAAGGAAAACATTTATCACCGAACCGGTAATGGCCACTACTCATGACCAGGCATGGGAAAGGGGCGTCATGATTGTAACCAGCTAATTTCCCCTTTTTAGTCCCGAAGGGACTTTGGGCTATAAAAAAACAAACAAAGTTTTACTCCAATGTCTGCATTTCATTCAGTTTTTTATAGATCCCATTATTTTCCAATAGGTCATAATGATTACCCCGTTCGACGATCTCTCCTTTTTGCATTACAACGATTTCGTCGGCATGTTGGATGGTCGATAACCGGTGTGCGATAACAATGGAAGTCCTGTTTTTCATCAAATTTGTCAAGGCATCCTGAACGAGCCGTTCGCTTTCAGTATCCAGTGCTGAAGTTGCCTCATCCAGGATCAGGATAGGAGGATTTTTCAATACAGCACGGGCAATACTGATCCGCTGCCGCTGTCCACCGGATAGTTTAACACCCCGGTCTCCAATATTGGTATCATAACCCAACTCAAGTTTTTCAATGAATTCGTGCGCATTGGCAACTTTAGCAGCAGACACCACATCTTCCAATTTAACATTCTCGAGTCCAAAAGCGATATTTTCATATAAAGATCCATTGAAAAGAATGGTTTCCTGTGACACGATGCCCATCATGCCGCGCAGGTCAGAGATCACCAGATCCGTAATAGGGATCCTGTCAATCAGGATTTCACCTCCCACCACATCATAGAAACGTGGCAATAAATCAACCATGGTTGACTTACCTCCACCTGATGTACCAACAAGCGCAACGGTTTTCCCCTTTTGAATGGTAAGATTTACATTTTTAAGCACTTCATCTTTTTCATACTGAAACGAAACATTGCGATACTCGATCTGATGTTCAAAAACCTTATGTTCAATAGCATCCGGCTTTTGAAAAATGGTCTCTTTTACATCTAACACCTTCTGAATTCTATCGACAGAGGCAGCCCCCTTTTGAATACTGTAAATAGCAGTAACTATCGCCTTGGCAGGATTTAATATCTGAGAAAAGATAGCCAGATAAGCCAGAAAAACCGGAGCCGTTAAACTTGAAGAAGAACTAAATATAAGCTTACCACCATAAGAAAGCACAACTACCATTACAATTGCCCCAAGGAACTCACTCAAAGGAGATGCAAGATCACGTTTTCGGTAAAGTCTGTTCATCAGTTGATAGTAATTCGTATTTGTTTCCTCAAATTTCTGCCGGGAGTATCCTATGGCATTAAAAGCCTTAATGATTCTAAGACCTGAAATTGACTCTTCAATAATTGATAGAATCTCCCCCATTTTACGTTGTCCTTTGACAGAAGTCCGTTTTAAGCTTTTACCAATCTGACCAATGATTAAACCACTTACAGGCAACATAAGCAAAACAAATAATGTAAGTTGTGGGCTCATGACCAACATGGTGGTTAAATACAGAATGATTGTAATTGGTTCACGAAACAACATCTCAAGCGTACTCATTATGCTCCATTCAACTTCCTGAACATCCGTAGTCAGACGTGCCATCAAATCACCTTTGCGTTGATCGGAATAGTATCCTAAAGGAAGATTCAACATTTTTTTATACAGAATATTACGGATATCTTTAACTACACCATTACGAACCGGTGCCAGAAAAAACATGGCCATATATCTAAAGAAATTTTTCAGAAAAAACAAAACAACAATTGCAACACAAATATAAAATAACGATTTTTGATCGCCCCACCTGTGTATGTTCTGACTGATAAAATAGTTGACGTTGTCTGACAATACATTTTTTTCGGTAAGATCATCCCAGGTTAGCGGTTTCGGAACAACCGTAATCAACTCTATTTTATTAAAAAGAATATTCAGCACAGGAATAAACAAAGTAAAGGTGGCCAACGAAAAAACAGCCCCAAAAACATTAAATAAGATATTCAAAAATGCATGTCCCTTATAGGGTATAGCATAGTGAAGAATCTTCCATAGTTTTTTCATTTGATAATAATTTGTTTTTTAGTAGTCGAATCAAGCGTAGACATATTCTTTTCTCTTGTTTATACGCTTATAACAAGCCTTTTTATTTTGCAAATATCTGAAAAATTAAGTCTCTGTTAACGAATGGTTCCTGTTCTGATATTCCGGACAGGAAAAATGACCGCTGCCAACCCAATAAAGAACACGGTCAGAAAGACCATTACAAAATCAAAGAGCTGCATACTTACCGGGTAAGAATCGATCAAAAAAGAGCCCCCGCTCACCTGGAGTTTCACAATCCCGAAATGTTGTTGTATCCAACAGATAATTGCACCAAGGATTAATCCGCTCAAGGCTCCTAAAGTGGTTACGAGTAATCCTTCAACCAGAAAGATGCGTCTGACTAAACGCTCATCGGCACCCATACTCCACAAGATAGTGATGTCTTTTTTCTTTTCAATGATTAACATGGAAAGGGAACCGATCACGTTGAATGATGCGATAAGCAAGATGAATCCCAATATAAAAAACACGGCAAGTTTTTCTGATTTCATCAGACCATACAAGGTAGATTGTTGTTGAAAGCGGTTCTCAACCTTAAACTTTGGTCCGACAATTTGTTGCACATTCTTTTGAATCAGTTCAGTTTCAGTCCCTTTTTTCAAACCCAACTCTACAGCCGTTACTTCATCCGTATAATCAAGCAGTTCACGCGTAAAATCGAGTGGCAACAACACGTATTTTGAATCAAAATCATCCTGAATAGCAAAAACACCTGAGGTAAATAAAGAAGCAGAATTGAAAGCCTGATCAGGCCGGGCAGCCGTTGCACCCCTTCGGGGAACATAAATTTCCAATGGATGCTTCATATCCTGCGGATCGAGGCCCAAGTAATAAGCCACTCCCCGGCCGGCAACTGCAAATGGCTTCCCATTGCTTTCAAGAACAAGGTCACCTTCTACCATCATGCTGTCGAGTCCACTATTATTCTGAAAATCGGGTGTCACCCCTTTGATGGTAGCAAAATACTGCCGGTCATTACAACGCAACAAAGCATTCTCCTCAAGCACATCGGTATAACGCACAACGCCATTCATCTGCTTGATCTTATCAACAGCAATATCATTTGCATGGAATGTTTTTCCTTCTACCAATGTGATCCTGATGTCAGGGTCAAATGTGTTAAAAAGTGATACAATGACATGTTCAAATCCATTAAAGACAGATAATACGATAATGAGCGCCATAGTCCCAACCATGATCCCCCCAGCCGAAATAGCTGAGATCACATTGATGATATTGTGCGATTTCTTCGCAAACAAATAACGACGGGCTATAAAAAAAGGAAGTCTCACTATCGGGCATTCATTAAGTAAAAATAATTCCCCTACAAATCACTCAATAAATTGTCGATCTTCTCAATATAATCGAGGGAGTCGTCAATGTAAAAGTGCAATTCCGGAATAACCCGAAGCTGTAAATGAATTCTGTTACCCAATTGTCCCCTGAGCAGTTTGGTGTGGGTCTTGATGGTTGTCAGCAACGCTTCTTTGTCTGCAGTTGCAAAAAGGCTAAGGTAGACTTTCGCAATGGATAAATCAGGGGTTATGACAACTTTCGTTACAGTTATCATACTACTGTTAAATAGATTGCGTGATTCTAACGTGAAGATCTCACTCATGTCACGTTGAATTAGCCTTGATATCTTTTCTTGTCTCTTTGATTCCATAATGCAAAGTTAAGATTTTTTTTGCCCTTCGCTATTCTTCTTGATTATTGAACCCCTTTAGCTTATTTTTGTTATCTTTTAAATACGATTAATATCAGACGATTAACTTCGGAGATGAAAAACAGGATAAGATTGCATAAACTCTTTCCTTTACTGATCCTTTAAATTGCTGAAAAGAATTATTATTTTTACTTTTGTAATTAACCGGTACCACGATTTGAGCTATGACCAAAACTCAATTTTCTGAATTAACCATTAACGAAAAAATAGAATTCGTTATTGAAAGCGGGACAGAAATCCTTAACCGGATCTTTTTGTTTTATGTTATCCGGTTATACAGTATCGAAGACTTCTATGTTGAGGTTTGGTACAAGACATCCTCAAACAAGATCGACCGTATTGATCCTGTTGAAATTGATGATGTTTTCCATCTTTACGAACGTAGCATCGACATTGAAGACCTTTTCAAAAAATGACTTGTTTAGCCTTTAAAATTATATGACTCACCCCCCTTTTCCTGATCCACAAACTTTATCTATTGACGAATTCGATTATCCACTTCCCGATGAACGCATTGCACAGCATCCGCTTTCAGAACGCGATGCCTCCAAGCTATTAATTTACCGGCAGGGAGAGATTTCACAATCACTTTTTGGCAATATCGCTGAATATCTTCCCCCGGATAGTCTTTTGCTTTTCAATGACACCAAGGTGTTTCAGGCCCGAATTATTTTCCATAAATCTACAGGTGCCCGGATAGAGATTTTCTGTCTCGAACCGGCTGCCCCTACTGCCGAATACCAGATAGCCTTTTCTAATCGTGGTGAATGTTATTGGAAGTGCTTGGTGGGTAACAACAAGAAATGGAAGAGTGGTATGCTCACCCTTTCTGTTTTTGTTGATCAAAAAGAAGTCCTACTAAAGGCTCAAAAAGTCAGTCAGTCAGGTGAGACTTCAGTAATTCGGTTTTCCTGGGAACCTGAACATCTGAATTTTGCAGTGATCCTTGATCAGTCTGGGCTCGTGCCACTTCCTCCATACATTCATCGCGAGGCCGATTTAGAAGACAAGGAAAGATATCAAACGATCTATGCACGGTTAAAAGGATCGGTTGCAGCCCCAACAGCCGGATTGCACTTCACAGATCAAGTCTTTGCCTCCTTGAAAGCTAAAAATATTAGTTCAGCTTTTGTCACCCTCCATGTGGGAGCAGGCACATTCAAACCCGTGAGCGCTTCTACACTTGGGGATCATGAAATGCATGCCGAACAGATCTCAATCACTAAAAGCTTATTGAAACAACTCATCGCACACGACAAACCGAATGTCATTAGAAAGATTTTCCCGGTAGGGACAACCTCAATGCGTACCATTGAGAGCTTCTACTGGCTTGGCGTAAGATTGATTAAAGGGAAAATGGATTTAGAAAATCCAGCTGCTCATCAATGGGATCCCTATGATCCGGAATTAGACACGGGGATTTCAATGAACGAATCAATGGAAGCCCTACTCAAACACATAATAAAAAGCGGTGAAGATCAACTCATTGCATCAACTCAACTGATCATAGCCCCCGGATATCGTTACAGGGTCGCTTCCGGATTGATCACCAATTTCCACCAACCACGCAGCACGCTACTTTTACTGGTTTCTGCACTGATTGGTAATGACTGGAAAAAAGTGTATGATTACGCCCTCAACTACGATTTCCGTTTTCTGAGTTATGGTGACAGTTGTCTTTTACTACCTTAGGAAAATTCAAACATTCTCTATCTTTAGCCATTAATAACATCTTTTAGCATCAATTATGATGAGTGGTACTTTGTTTATCATCGCAGGCCGCTATGAGAAAAGGATCAGAATCATCGCGTACTCTATATCGATAAACTCAGTTTTACAGCCGATGGTATGATAAATCCTGTAAAAATCACCTTTGAAGGAGTAGAGAAAAGAGTCATAAAGTAGTGAACACCGACCATAAACGGTGTTATCCCCAATATTCTCTCAATCAATAAAATACTTTATCAACTTTTCAATATATACGCTGATTATCACGTCTTTACGTAAATATACCCAAAATTAAACCTCATCCTGCTTCCATAACTCCCTGAATATGTTTACATTATTGTGACAATATTTTGAGATAACGGTAAGATAACCGGTATATAACTGGTATATATCTGGTATATAATTTATATATACCCAGTATATTAAGTATAAAGTATATCCTTATTATCTCTTGACTATATTTTTATAATATTCTTGACATTAAACCATCTTCAAACAATCTTTACAACAACATCAAAAAATCATGTTTAGCTGTTTCGTTAATGGATAATGGGGTCAGGCACAATTAAAATTTAATTGTGCCTGACCCCATTGTTTCCCGCTAAAAAAATAAATATCAAAAAATAAATCCTGAAAATAATAATAAATTAACATTCATTTCATTTTCTGTGATTTGCCGTCAATTTTGATGTACCTTTATAGACAATTTTCAAATCACATTTTTAATAATTTTTAAAGTTTTTTTATGAACATTTATGTAGGCAATCTTCATTTCAATTTGAGCGAAGAAGAATTAAAAGGAATTTTTGAAGAGTATGGTGAAGTAACTTCAGCAAAAGTAATTACCGATAAATACTCAGGACGTAGCAAAGGTTTTGGTTTTGTAGAAATGCCAAACGACGCAGAAGGTGAAGCTGCCATTAAGAATCTCAACGGTGTTGATATGAAGGGCAGAAATATGACTGTTAATCAATCCGAAGAAAGAAAAGACAATTTCAGAAAAGATAATAACAGAAGAAGCAATAACAACTTTCGTTCAAACTATTAATACTCAGGTATTAGTATTGGGAATCACAAGATAGTATACGCACATCAGGTGACTTGGTTTACATTAAACTATAATCTATGATTTTGTCTTTACACGCAATTTGATTTCATTAAGAAATCGTTTATCTTTTAACCTGGAGGCGCAAATTTTTGCGTCTCTACTTGTTTTATGCATGTTCACTAAGGAACTGCAATCTGGCTTTATCGGTAATCGTAATTTCCTTGCCGTTGATGCGAATAATTCCTTCTTTTCTGAACTCTGAGAGGATCCGAATTACATTTTCAGTGGTCATTCCAATCAATTCAGCAATTTCCTTTCGCGAAACCGGCAATTCAAAAGTATCATTAAGATAGATGGTATCTGAAAAATTGAGCAGAATATAAGCTATTCTCCCTCTAAGGTTTTTGCGATTGATGTCGTTATAGTTACCGATAATTTTATCAGCTGTACGGCTCATCCTTTCAAGCAAGTCAAGAGCAAAGTTTCCATTATCGCGAACCAGTTCTTTCATCTTAATAAGATCAATGATACAAACAGTGGTATCTTCGATTGCTGAAACGGAATAATGATATTGTTTTGCAGAAAAAACAGTCAGTAAACTCACAAAATCGTAAGGCCGTGCAATGGAAATTATTTGATTCCTTCCTTGGGCAGATTCAGTATAGAGTTTCACCAATCCTTGCTTTACATAAATAAATTCAGTTATTGGAGCCCCCTGCTGGATTACAATCTGCCCTTTACGATAGTTGGCTTCGCGTTTGGTGGTACAAAATGTCCCAAGTTCCATAGTCGAAACATGTTCAAAAATCAGTGAACGCACTATACATTCTTTACATTCACATACTTTATTTGGAATCATCTTAGCGTACTTCGATTTAATTTAGTCCAAAAGTCGTTTGATCTACTGCGTATGATATTTATCATGTTATGATTTATATCATATTGTTAATTGATTAACAAAAGAAATTAACGGCTAATTTTGAAATGTAAAAATAACAATTTGATTGCTTTTAAACTAACGTTATTCTATTTCTGCACAAATATAAATAGGTGGATTTGTTAACGGTGTTTTAGGATTAAATAAGTAAAATGAACTACATGAAAAAAATAGTAATTGTCGGTGCCGGCACTGCCGGAACGATGATGGCGAACAAGCTTCGCAAAGCATTATCAAAAAGTGAGTGGGAAATTACGATCATTGATAAATACAAAACCCATTATTATCAACCAGGGTTCCTCTTCATTCCTTTTGGTGGCTATACCAAAGAGGATGTGGTTAAGCAAAAGGATGTGTTTCTTCCTAAAGACATTAATTTGATTTATGCTGAAGTTGATCGCATTGATGCTATACAAAACCAGGTGCTACTTACAGATGGCAAAATCTACAAGTATGACTACCTCGTCATTGCAACAGGCTGTCAGACGCGGCCTGAAGAAACTCCCGGACTGAAAGAAGCCAACTGGTACAAAAACATCTTCGATTTTTATACCATCGAAGGAGCCATTGCTTTACATGAGTTTTTCAAAAACTGGCAGGGTGGTCGTCTTGTAATGACCATTACAGAACTTCCTTTCAAATGTCCTGTTGCGCCTCTCGAGTTTGTATTCCTGGCCGATGCCTATTTTACAAAAAGAGGAATCCGCGATAAGGTTGAAATCATATTCACCACCCCAATGTCTGGTGCTTTCACAAAACCAAAGGCAACAGCCATGCTTGGCAAACTACTTGAGGAAAAGAACATTAAACTCGTTCCTGATTTTTATGTTGAGAGTGTGGATAGCGAAAACAATATCATCCATTCTTATGACGGGAAAGAAGTTGCCTACGACTGCCTTACTATTGTCCCCGTCAACATGGGCGACGAAGTAATAGCCCGTTCAGGACTTGGAGATGATCTGAACTTCATTCCAACAGATAAAAACACTCTCCGCTCAAATGCTTTTGAAAATGTATTTGTTCTGGGAGATGCTTCAAACATACCGGCATCAAAAGCAGGCTCTGTAGCTCATTTCTCGGCCGATGTACTGATTGGCAATATGCTCGAAACGATCAACGGACAACCAATGACGCATTCTTTTGATGGTCACGCCAATTGTTATATTGAAACAGGATTCGGTAAGGCTTCTTTAATCGACTTTAATTATACCACAGAACCTTTATCGGGAAAATATCCTGTACCGGTGATCGGACCATTCAGTCTGTTGGGAAATTCGTGGATCAATCATTTAGGAAAACTTGCTTTTAAAACTATGTATTGGGAGTTTTTATTAAAAGACCGCAAGCTCCCGGTTAGTAATAAGATGAGTATGGCCGGAAAAAACAATGACTAATCATAATTAACCTTAATTAAAACATTTTATAACATGACACAAAAAACGTATGCAGGTGTAGCCCTTGAAGTTAACGATGAAGGATACATGATCGATAAAAATCAATGGACCAAAGAAATTGCCAAAGCTATTGGACTTGAAGAAAGCCTTGAACTAACGGCCAAACACTTTGAAGTAATCGAATTTCTTCGCGACAGGGTCGCTAAAGGCGAAGGACTTACAATTCGCTCTATCGGTAAATCAGGCATTGTTGACATTAAAGGCTTTTATGCTTTATTCCCAGGCGCTCCCTTAAAATTGGCTACCAGAATTGGTGGGTTACCCAAACCGGTAAGTTGCGTTTAATTAACCCTTAAAAAAAACTGTTATGATACAAAAAAAAGAAGAATTCCCTTTAAAGAAAGTTTGTCTCATTTGTGCAAAGGGTTCGATTGAAGATGTTTATGCAGCTTTAGTCATGGCAAATGGAGCAGTGATGGAAGGCATTGAAACAAAAGTATTTTTTACATTTTTCGGATTAGACGCCATTACTAAAAAGCAGATGACCAAATTGCATACCGCAACAGTTGGGAATCCTGCCATGCGCATGCCCAATGGTTGGGCCTTTCCTTCACTGCTTGGGGCAATTCCGGGTGTAGAGGCCGGCGTTTCTGCCATGATGAGAGGCCAGATGGAACAACTCGATATACCGACTGTACCTGAATTCCTTGAAATGATTACTGCTGGAGGTGGAGAAATCTATGCCTGTAAACTTGCAGTTGATATGTTTAAATTAAAAAAAGAAGATTTAAGCGCTGAAGTCAGCGATATCATAACCATAGGAGAATTCTACGGATTATGTGGTGGTCAGGGCACACAAATTATTTTCACCTAATCACCTTTTAAAATCTTTTGAGATAGCATTTTTGTTTCTTAAGATGCTATCCGAAAAGCAAGAATGTAATGCAGGAAAGACCACGTCTTCCCTGCATTATTTTTTTTATCATGCAATCTGCATCAGAATGAATTTAGAGCAGGCTTATTTGTTAAATTTGTCAACATAAACAATATGTTAAGCTAATGGCAAGAAAGAAAAAAGACACTGAAGCAGAAATGACCCTCATGGATCATTTGAATGAATTAAGAGGTCTGTTGTTCAAAGCTGCTGTTGCCATTGTCATAACCTCAACATTTTGTTTTGTTTACAGTCGATTCATCTTTGATAATATCATACTGGCGCCCAAAAGCAGCACTTTCATTACCTACCGCTTGCTCTGTAAACTAAGCCTGCTAATCCATTCAGATGTTCTGTGTTTTGGCACCTTTGATTATACCATCATTAACTTACACATGTCGGGTCAATTTATGTCGGATATGTATGTGAGTTTTTTTGCCGGCATCATCATTGCCTTTCCTTACATACTATATCAGATCTGGAAATTTATCAAACCGGCATTGCATGACAAGGAAAAAAAATATTCAAGAGGCGCTGTCGGAACAATGTCGTTTCTCTTTTTACTCGGGATCTTATTTGGTTATTACCTTATTGTACCCATGACTATTAACTTTTTTGGAAAATACATGGTAAGTCAAAGCCATTCGGTGGCCGATCAATGGCAACTTGATTCATATATAAGCACGATCACCAGTATCACTTTAGGAATGGGTGTTGTTTTCGAGTTACCGGTTCTGATTTTCTTTTTAAGTAAAATAGGCATCCTCTCACCGGCATTCATGCGTCGTACCCGAAAATATGCCTTTCTGATCATCTTAATCATTGCTGCGATCATTGCTCCCCCTGATGTCGTAAGTTTAATGATGGTTACGATTCCCCTTTACGGGCTCTATGAAATCGGGATCTTTTTCTCGGCCAGAGCAGCCAGAGATAAAGAAGAAAATGAATAATTCATCAACAACTGCTTAACCTTTGTAACCTTTCATTAAAGACTGCGTCAAAAGATCAAAAGTCACTAAAATGGAAGAAACTAGATTGTATCGCAGCACACGTGACAGGGTTTTTGCAGGAGTCGCCGGTGGATTAGGAGAATACTTTAACGTAGATCCCATCATATTTCGCATCGGTTTCATCGCTCTCACGCTCGGAGCAGGTTCCGGAGTACTGATCTACATCATACTTTGGATATTTGTCCCCGAATCAAAGAAATTATTTAATCCTTATTTTGAAAACATGGAAAATCCGTTTGAACAAAAACCGGGTGACCCCAACGAAGTTGGCAAAGACCCAATGGGAGGATTCCCTCCCCCTTCACCAAGAAGACATGGCGGACTTTGGGGTGGCGTAATGCTCATCACCATTGGCGGTCTGTTTCTGATCTCAAATTTTGTACCCAACATTAGTTTTCATGAACTATGGCCGGTAATTTTGATAGCTGTTGGTGTGATGATAATCCTGAATAAGAAGTAATTACTATGGAAAATTTTAAACCGAATACACTGAGTTATAAGAAGATTTTTTGGGGTATTATACTGATTGGAATAGGTATATTGATCATGCTCAAAAATCTGAATCTTGTCTGGTTTACCTGGCAATCGCTCTGGGCACTTTGGCCTGTTTTACTGATCCTTTGGGGAATATCTGTTCTGCCTATAAAAGATTATATCAAGCTTATTATTTCATTTGTGGCAGTTATTGCAGGAATAATAGTAATATCAACACAACCTGAAATCAATGTCTTTGGTTTTCAATGGCACAGGAATAACCGTGACTGGCAGATTCAATATGACAAAAATTCCTCTGCAGACAATAAAGAAACCTTCAATGAGCCTTTCGATAAGACCATTAAAGAAGGCACTTTATTTCTTGATGCGGCAGCCGGACAATTTATTATAGGAGATTCAACCAATGATCTTTATAATTTTGAAAAGTCAAATGGGAATATCCATTATCAGACATCTGTCGAAAAAGACAGTACAAGCGCTGTTATAAGGCTAAAACTAAAAGATGGACAGATTAATACTGGTCAGGGAGGAGAGGCACATATTAAGTTGAATACAACACCGATTTGGAACATCAATTTTAGTGTCGGAGCCGCAGATATGCAAATGGACCTGAGTAAATACAAGGTTAAATCCGTAAAAGTTGAAGGAGGCGCTTCTTCTATCTACCTTAAAGTGGGAGATCTTAAAGAAGATCAGAATATCAAAATCAGTGCCGGTGCTTCTTCAATCCACTTATTAATTCCCAAGTCAAGAGCCTGTGAAGTAAAGACCAATACTGTACTTTCGAGCCGTGAACTCCCGGGATTCAATCGAACTGAACGTCATCTCTACCGTACCAACAACTTCAATACCGCTAAAATCAAAACTTACATCGACGTCGATGCTGCTGTATCGAGTCTTAATGTCGAACTCTACTAATTTTACTTGTTCAAGTTGGTGTCTGGCTCCCTTCTGTAAAAACGGAAGGGAGCTTTTTTAATTTGATGAATTTGGCCTTTATTCAGGTTTTATCTCAAGAAATCCCCCAATTGCATTTAAAAATCCTTCCGGGTTATCAGCATGAACCCAATGGCCTGAATCAGGAACTTTTTTAAAGTCAGTTTGAGGAAAATTTTGAAGAATCAAAGGAATGTCTGATTGAAGCACATAATCGGATTCCGCTCCATAAACGAATAATGTTGCTCCTTTATAGACCCTGTTTCCTGAAATACCTTCAAATATCTGGTCAATATTCAGATAGATATTTTTCAGATCAGGACGCCAACCAAGTTCTATGCGCGTTTGCCTGTAAAGATTCTTCATGATGAATAATCGAAATTTCTCATCCGTTATCGACAACTTTAACTGTTCACTGATTTCTGTCCTGGATGCTGCCTGTTGAAAATCTACTGCCATCATCGCCTTTATGATTTCAATCTGATATTGACGTTCATTATACTGACGCATACTTATATCTACAACAATTAATTTATCCGTCTTTTCAGGATACTGAAGCGCAAATTGCATCGCTACTTTACCACCCATCGAATGACCCATAATCACAGCTGACGGCATTCCCAAATCATCCAACAATTCTACGATATCTTCGGCCATGACATCATAGTTAAAATTGCTGTTGTGTGGAGATTGACCGTGATTTCTTAGATCAGGAATAATGACATTATAATTTAATGCAAGCATCTTACCGATTGACACCCAGTTATCAGACAATCCCAATAATCCATGAAGGATAATCAATGGCTTTCCGCTACCAAACTGACGATAGAATAATTTCATTTATAGACCTGACTTTACCTGATTTGGTTAAGATACATCCTGATCGTTGCTGCTATTCCGTAATAGAGTGCATCCGCGATTATCGCGTGTCCGATTGAAACCTCAAGCAGCCCCGGAATCCTGTCAGCAAAGTACCGTAGGTTGTCCAGATTCAAATCATGACCGGCATTAACCCCCAGACCAACCTCGACAGCTGCCTTTGCAGCATCCATATAAGGTGCAATTGCTTTAGCAGGGTCTTTAGCAAACTGTGATGCATATCCTTCTGTGTATAGTTCGATCCGGTCAGCTCCGGTCCTGGCAGCATTGCGCACCATTTTAGGATCGGGATCAACAAATATAGAGGTACGGATCCCATTTCTCTTGAACTCATCGTTCACCTCTTTTAAAAAACCCTCAAACTTTATGGTATCCCAACCTGCATTCGAGGTTATCGCATCAAGAGCATCGGGAACCAGTGTAACCTGTGCAGGTTTTGCCTTTAACACCAGGTCGATAAATTGTGGAATGGGGTTCCCCTCAATATTAAACTCTGTAGTCAGGACAGATTTCAGTTCAAAGACATCGGTATACCGAATGTGCCTTTGATCAGGACGAGGATGGACTGTGATCCCCTCTGCTCCAAAACGCTCGCAATCTATTGCCATCTTAACGACATTTGGGATGTCCCCTCCACGCGCATTACGCAGTGTCGCGATCTTGTTGATATTAACACTAAGTTTTGTCATTGTTGATTTTATATAAGATGCAAAATTACTCCGAAAATAGCAAAAGTCATAGAGAGTAGAAAAAACAAAATGAATGAACTATCTTTGTATGCAGGAGAGTTATCCGATTTCGAAAAACCATTCGGTTAACTGTTTGTTCATTACAATATCATAATTATATATTTTATGATCGCAAAAAATCTAATAAGCAATGATATAGCGCCATTGCATACTTCTGATACCGCTCTTCAGGCCTTGAGCTGGATGGAAGAATACAGGGTATTTCATTTACCTATTGTGGATGATGTTGATTTTCTGGGTCTTATTTCAGAGGAAGATATTTATACCATGAGTGATTTCGAAGAACCCGTTGGAGATCATGTCCTCTCATTGTCAAAACAGTCTGTCAACGCCAACCAACATATTTATGATGTAGTCAAAATCTTTTCTTCACAACACCTTTCACTTTTACCGGTTTTAAATGAAAACCATCAATATCTTGGTGTCATTACAATAAATGACCTTGTCGGATATATTTCAGATATGACAGCCGTGACCAATCCGGGAGGAATCATCATACTCGAATTGAACCAGAATGATTATGCCCTTAGTGAAATTGCTCAGATTATCGAAACCAATGATGCCAAGATTTTAAGCCTGTATATTACTTCAATTCCGGATTCTACTATGATTGAACTTACCCTCAAGATAAACAGAATGGATATTCAGCCAATATTACAGACTTTTACACGTTATGAATACACCATAAAAGCATCATTTGCAGAAGCAGAGTATTATGATGATTTGCTGGATCGCTATAATTCGTTGATGAACTACCTCAACATCTAAGATGCTGGCCCCAAACACATAAAATACGCTGTAAATTATTTTCAGACTTCTGAGCTTTAATGAATTATCTGAACACTTTCCATTTGTGAGAACCTTTCTACTGACTATATTCGGCTTTTGCCCCTTGTTGCTTTTATCACAAGGAATCCATCAAACCCAATCTGATACTATTCCAGGTCATCCGAAGGTTGTTGGAAAAATCAGTCTTGAAGGCAACCGGATCACAAAACCTACCATAATTTACAGAGAAATCATTATTAAAGAGGGTGATACGCTCTCGAACAGCACTTTTAAAAACAAGTTGGAACAGAGTCGTTTGAATCTTCTGAATACTTCCCTGTTTAATTTTGTAAACATCGATACCACGACAGATTTAAGCGGTAACACCAATTTAAAGTTCAGAATGATTGAACGATGGTACTTGTTTCCATTCCCTATTTTTGAAATAGCAGACCGGAATTTTAATACCTGGATAGCTCACCGCGATTGGCGAAGAGTTAATTATGGCGGTAATATAAAATGGAGCAATCTGAGAGGTCGCATGGAGGTATTAAATCTTTTAATCCGTTTCGGTTATGATGAAAGATACCGTCTATCATATGATATTCCTTATTTTAACACCAAACAAACTTTAGGATTAACGTTTACAGCATCTGTAAACCAAAACCATGAAGTGGCCTATGTGACGCAAGACAATAAACAAGTCTTTTACCGTGGAGAGTATCATTTACTTCGAAATTCACTCATCTCAACCGGCATCAATTACAGACCTTCTATCTTTAATTATTACTCAGCGATTATCGGATTCAGCCGCTATGACTACGATTCAAAACTTACTGAACTCAACACCAGCTACGCTCCTGCAAATGCGAATCATCTGAACCTGTTTGTCAGCACGCTGTATTACCGTTACGATCATCGCGACAGCAAACCTTATCCCCTCGAAGGATTGTATGGAGACATCAACCTTTCATCTCAGGTTGGCAAATACAATAATACTCAGACTTATGATAATGGCTATGTCTATGCAAATCTGAGCACCTATAATCGTTTTAACCAACGCTTTTCCTGGTCAGCAGGATCAACGATCAAACTTTCCCAAAACGCATCGGCCCCCTATTTTCTGGATCAGGGACTTGGCTTTCGAAGAGATTATGTCAGGGGTTATGAATACTATGTAGTAGATGGCACGAATTACTTCCTTTTCAGAACCAATCTCAAGTATAATTTGATCAAACCTCAAGTGAGATATTTGAAAATAACCGGAACCGATAAGTTTGATAAGTTTCATTATGCAGCCTATTTCAATATCTTTGCAGACGTGGGAGAAGTTTTCTCCCCTGCAGCCAGTGAAGTTCAGGCTCCCCTGTTGACCAATACTGAAAAACCACTCAATTACACATTGTTAAGAGGTTTTGGCGTCGGTTTGGATCTTGTAACTTATTATGATAAAGTTTTGCGCATTGAATATTCGATAAACCATTTTGGTCAGGGTGGATTATTTATTCATTTTGAATCATCGCTCTAAAGATTTAAACGCATGAAGAGATTAAGAATAGCAATATTTGGCAAGCTGTTTAATGATGAAAATCTCCACTATCTCAAGCAATTGATCGATCTGATTCATCAACAAAATGGTGAAATACTGATTCATCATTCATTAAAAGAAATGGTGGATGGAAAAATTTATGATGGATCTGATATTCAATATTTTTCAAGTCACTCGGAACTTATAGGAAAGGTTGATTATCTTTTCTCACTGGGAGGCGACGGCACTATGCTCGACACAATAACACTGGTGCGTGATTCAGCCATCCTGATTATCGGTATCAATCTTGGAAGGATGGGATTTCTTGCAAGTATCCCGAAAGAAAACATCAACCATGTCTTTGAATCTTTATTGGAGGGAAACTATAAAACGGATAAACGCACCCTACTGCGATTAGATAATGATAAAAATAATTTTGGAGAATTAAACTTTGCCCTGAATGAACTCTCCATTCATAAACTGAATAATTCATCCATGATCACCATTCATGTTTGGGTAAACGACTTATTTTTAAATGCTTACTGGGCTGATGGTCTTCTGATCTCAACTCCGACCGGTTCTACCGGATACTCCTTATCCTGTAATGGTCCGATAATAGGTCCTGACATGCAAAGTTTTGTGATTTCACCCATTGCATCACACAATTTGACAGTAAGGCCCATCGTTATTCCGGATTCAAGCATCATCCGGATTCGTGTAGAAGGAAGGGATAAACAATATTTTGTCGGACTGGATAGTCGTTCAGCTTTATTTGATTGTACCGATGAACTAATTGTGAGAAAAGAGAGTTTTAATATCAGCCTTTTACAGGAAATAGACGATAATTTCTTTTCAACAATCCGTAAAAAATTGCTTTGGGGAAGAGATATTCGCAACTAAGTTGATAAGCCTGATAGTAACTGACGGGCCTATCCTTTTTTTTGTTAATTTTACATGCTGAATAAGTTATGAAAAAACTGATTACTGTATTCCTGATTACTCTCTCGTGCATTGCAACTTATGCACAGAATGGAGATGTAGGTTTATTTGCCGGTGAGTCTTATTACAACGGTGATCTAAACCCGGGCGCCCCTTTTAAAAATGGGTTGCCTGCTCTTGGTGCTTTCTACAGATATAATTTCAATAACCGGTTTGCATTAAAAACAGGCTATACAAGAACAAAGCTGCAATCAAATGATTTTCAAAACAGGGGAATCACTTTCAAAACCAAATTAAATGAATTATCAGCTCAGCTTGAGATCAATTTTTATGAGTTTGGAATCACTGCCCGTGAGAATCGTTTGAGTCCGTATATGTTCGGGGGCATTGGATATACCTGGTTCACAGTTAATAAAGATAGCTTGCCGAAACCAACGAGTTCAATTTCTACCAATATCACCTCATTTCCATTTGGATTGGGCTTAAAATACAATCCGGTTGAAAATGTAACAGTTGGTCTGGAATGGGGAATGCGTAAGACCTCAGGACAAGATGCCGATAAGATTGATAATGTCTTTGAACCCGGGGTCCGGGTTTCTAATGCAAATGATTGGTATGCATTTGCAGGGCTTTGGGTATCAGTCAGACTCAATTTTTTCAACGCTGAACGTTGTGAAGAACTGAGGAGGCATTAACAAACTTTAACAAAAAACATTTTAATAATCAAGCATTTATTCATTATTTAGCTCATAATTTCGACAATGAGTTTCAAAGAAAAAATTGACCCGAAACGATTGCCCCTTCATATTGCCGTAATAATGGACGGTAACGGGAGATGGGCTAAGCAACGAGGAAAATTGAGGGTATTCGGGCATGAAAGTGGAGTTACCGCTGTGCGCGATACCGCTGAGGCATGTGCTGAAATTGGAGTTAAATATTTAACGTTATACGCCTTTTCAACAGAAAACTGGAATCGCCCGAAGATGGAAGTTGACGCATTGATGAATCTACTGGTAAAAACGCTCAATAAGGAAACCAAAACACTGATGGATAACAATATCCGTTTAGGCGCCATTGGTGATCTTAGCCAGCTTGATCCGCAGTGTCGTGAACAACTTCAGGAGACAATGGATATTACAAGTGGCAATAATAAAATGGAGATGTCCCTTGCGTTGAGCTACAGCTCTCGATGGGAAATCATCGAAGCCACCCGTAAGATTGCAGAAATGGTAAAAGCAGGACAATTAAAGCCTGAGGATATCAGCCAGGAGCTTTTCTCTTCTATGTTAACTACAAAAAACATCCCTGACCCGGAACTATTAATCAGAACAAGTGGTGAAAACCGGATCAGCAACTTTTTACTCTGGCAGATTGCCTACGCAGAGCTTTATTTTACACCTGTTCTTTGGCCCGATTTCAGGCGCGAACATTTGTATGAAGCTATTTATGATTTTCAGCATCGCGAACGTCGCTTTGGAAAGATAAGTGAACAAATTAATCCCTGCATTAAATAATGATTTTGAAGAAATTACTTGCTACACTCGCATTCGTTTTACTCTGTTTTGGCATCAATGCCCAGGTAAAAGATTCTACGCTTGATCTTTCAACTCCTAAGGTTTATGAAATTGGCGGGATCACAGTATCGGGGATTAAACATTCGGATGAGTCTGTTCTTATCAATGTTAGTGGTCTTACTGTTGGAGACAAAATTGAAATTCCGGGCGAATCTATTCGCTCTGCGATTCAAAAGTTATGGGCTCAGAACCTTTTTGAAAACGTTAAAATCAATTATACCAAGGTCACAGGAGATAAAATCTTTTTGGATTTAGAATTTGTTGAACGTCCAAGGCTTTCGGACTTCATATTTAATGGTGTCCGGAAATCTGAAGGCGATGATCTCAAGGATAAGATCAAACTTATTCCGGGTGACGTCATTACAGAAAACATGTTGATGAGAGGACGGAATATCATTCTTAAACATTACAACGAGAAGGGTTTTCTGAATTGTTATGTCAATATTGTCCAGACCCCCGATAAGACGAAAGAAAACTACAATCACCTGATCTTTAATATTCAGAAGAACAATAAAATCAAGATTCATGAGATTCATATCATTGGGAATAAAGATGTTTCCGCAATGAAATTAAAAGGATCTCTCAAAGACACTAAAGAACAAGGGAAACTCAGACCCTTTACCTTTTTAGATCAGGTTGTCCAGTCTTCTATTTCTACGATTGTCAAAGGTGAATTCAAATTTGTTGAACCAATCAAGACTGCTGCGGAAGAAAATTTCAGGACAACATTCCTTAAAGCATCTAAATATATCCCCGAAAAGTTTGCCGACGACAGAGTCAAGCTCATAGATAAATACAATGAACTGGGTTATCGTGATGCAAAACTTCTAAGTGATACGATTGTAAGAAATGACGACAACACCTTAGATCTTACTATTAAGGTAGATGAAGGTAAAAAATATTATTTCGGCAATATCACCTGGGTTGGAAATACCATTTATCCCTCAGCAATTCTGAGTGATCAGCTTGGCATCAAGAAAGGTGACGTATTTAATATGAAGAATCTTGAAAAAAATATTACCTATAATCCAACCGGTACTGACGTTAGCGCACTTTATCAGGACAATGGTTATCTTTTTTCACGCATTATTCCTATCGAAACAAGCATTTCCAATGACTCGATTGACGTTGAAATGCGCGTCAGCGAAGGAAAAGTAGCTATCATTAACAATGTCACCATCAGTGGCAATACCCGTACCAACGATCATGTCGCGCTACGTGAAATGAGAACCCGTCCGGGCCAGCTCTACAGTCGTGAAAAACTTGTTACTACAATCCGCGAACTTGGTCAGTTAAAATACTTTAACCAGGAAAAGATCAATCCCGATATGGTTCCTAATCAGGACAACGGAACGGTTGACATTGACTGGAAAGTTGAAGAAACATCTTCAGATCAGATCGAACTTTCAGGAGGTTGGGGTTACGGTCGTTTGATCGGTACATTGGGACTTACATTTAATAACTTCTCAGCACGAAACCTGTTTAATCTGGGTGCATACCGCCCTGTGCCCACAGGTGACGGACAGAAGGTAAGCTTACGTTTACAATCTTATGGCGCCGGATATGTAAGCTACAGCGCTTCATACATGGAGCCTTGGTTAGGTGGCAAGAAACCCAATGCATTAAGCATTTCGTATACCCACTCTGCCTTTACAAACGGAGTAGCATCAGGTGATCCCACATTCCAGAGCTTTAAAAATCAAAGCTTTTCAGTTGGATTAGGTAAGCGTCTCCAATGGCCCGATAACAATTTCGTGTTGTCACAATCCTTAAATCTTCAATTTTATAGTTTACATAACTATGCTAACCTCATTCCGGTCGGTAATGGAAATGGAAAGTTCAATAACTTTGATTATGAATTAAATTTCGGCAGATCCTCAACTGACTTCCCGTTATATCCAAGAAGTGGTTCTGAAATATCACTCGACGTAAAATTGACCCCCCCCTATTCGATGTTTAGTAATCTGGATTTTTCGAAAAGCACAGTCGGATTCACTACTGATCAATTAGCTACATGGGATCAGCAAAGATACAAGTGGATTGAATACCACAAATGGAAATTCAGCGCTTCATTCTATAAAGAACTTATTCCAAAATTGGTACTCTCTTTACGTACCCGTAATGCCTTCCTGGGTAATTATAATGCTAGTCTTGGGAACACCCCATTCGAAAGATATTATATGGGGGGTGATGGAATGACACAGTATGCTAATTATGATGGACGTGAAATCATTGGTTTCAGAGGCTATGAAAACGAATCTGTCACACCGCGTAATTCTGCCGGGGTAGAAGTTGGTGCAAGTATTTACGAAAAAGGCACGATTGAATTGCGGTATCCATTATCGCTAAATCCAAGCTCAACAATCTATGCAATGGGCTTTATGGAAGCAGGAAATTCATGGGAGACCTTCAAACAGTTTAATCCATTTGACATCAAACGTTCTGCTGGTATCGGTGTCAGAGTATTTCTTCCAATGTTTGGTATGCTAGGTCTTGATTGGGGTTATGGTTTTGATGCCATCCCGGGTCAGCCTTCTGCAAATAAGGGACATTTCCATTTCTCGATCAATCAGTCTGTCGATTAACATAACATTTCTAAAATCTGTCGGTTAACCTTCATTTCTGGCAGATTTTTTGTTTTACATATTCCAACTTTTAAAAATAAAACGGAGGAAAAACATATGAAAAGCACCATAAGATTATTTACAGGAGCAGCTGGAATAATACTAACAGCGATCATGCTCTTGTGTATGGGTACTACTGTGCAGGCCCAAAAAATTGCATATGTGAATACCGAGTACATCCTGGGAAATATTCCGGAGTACAAGATCGCTCAGACGCAAATTGAAGACCTTTCAACCAAATGGCAAAAAGAGGTCGAGGCGCGCTTTGCCGAAATTGATAAAATGTATAAAACCTATCAGGCCGATGCTACCATGTTGCCGGACGAGATGAAACGTAAACGTGAAAACGAAATCATCGCCAAGGAAAAAGAGGTCAAGGATCTCCAGAAACAACGTTTTGGCGAGAATGGGGACCTCTTCAAAAAAAGGCAGGAACTCATCAAACCCATCCAGGATAAAGTCTATAATGCCATTGAAGCGATTTCTAACTCAGATAATTATGCTATTGTATTCGATAAAGCCAGTGGCGCTACCATGATTTACACGAATAGTAAATATGATATCAGTGATGCTGTACTCAAAAAACTTGGAAACACAAATGTAAACCCGCAGGCCTCACCCCCTGTTAACCAACAAAGTAAACCGGCTACACGTTAATTTTATATTGCGTACCGGAATTTAAATTAAATGCTTAATTTTGTCCTCAAACCTAAATTGATTAACTAACGTAAAGAGAAATGAGAAGTTTATTAAAAATTGTAATGGTATTTGCAGTGATCAGTTTTGTAGGATCAGCAAGCGCTCAAACTAAAGTTCAGAAAATCGGTCATATTGATTTTGCAAAGCTGTATCAGGCTATTCCAGGTCAAGATACCATTCAGGCACAGTTTACGGCTTACCAGAAGTCATTAAATGATGACTATAACAAGAGTACCGCTGAATACACTACAAAACTTGATGAGTATACAAAAGGCATGGCCACTATGTCGAATATCATTAAACAAACCAGAGAGAAAGAACTCACAGATATGCAGGATCGTCTAAAGCAATTTGAACAAAATGCTCAAAAAGACTTGCAGGATAAACAAAATGCTTTAATGGCTCCAACTATTGCAAAGGCCAACAAGGCTATCAACGATGTAGCTAAAGAAAATGGTTTCAGTTATATTCTTAATACAACTGACGGTGTTTTGCTTTACTTTGATGGTGGTGATGATATCATGCCAATGGTAAAAAAGAAACTAAACCTGAAATAATCAGGGTTTAATGTTCTTTATAAAAAAAGGTTGCCGGTCTCCGGCAGCCTTTTTTTTGTGTCTTTTTTATATGTAAAACCATCACCGGTCATCACCACAAATTGTTGAATTTATTCTTTTATTTAGTATAGAATATTTAGAGATAAGCCGGGTATAAGGTGGGTATAACCTGAGTATGAGTTGAGTATAACTTGGGTCTTAAGACCCGAATTATACCCGGATTATATCCAAATGATTTCCGGATTAACATCATCTTATCCTTAAATATTATAACATGCTTCATTTGTGGATGGATTATAAGTTTGATCATATAAAAATAGCCGTGCCCTAATTAGGGTTACGGTTATTTAACAATACATTGAGAAAGTGACTACAAATAATTTATTTTACGATGACTTCATCGATCATCATTCTGGGGTCACGGGCAGTTTTGCTTTCAGCTTTAATGACTAACCGCACATAACGTGCTTTTAATGATTTAATAGCAGCTGTAAAGTCTTTAATGGTAGTGGAAGTAATGGGATCGGTTGCGTCGTTCTTAATCGTTGTTACAGATGTATAATCTTTATTATCCTGAGACACCTGGACCTCGACAGAAGAGGGCATCACGAACTCACGATCTTTAATTGTCATACAGTGAATGGCAATTTCTTTGGGTGAAATTGTTTTCTTCAAATCAATCGTGATTTGGTTATCTTTCCCTTGAATGGTATTCCATGTTGCCTGATCTGAGTCGGTTGTTCCACAGAATCCATCAATGAGACCTGGCATTGAAACCGGTTTTGCTCCCGGCCTGTCAATACGAAGATCCATGGCTTCGGTATAAGCAGCCAGATGGGGTTCAACCAACCGGTTAATCATCTTGTCTTTCATTTGACCTTCAATGAAGACAGCAGAATACAGCTTTGCATTGGATTTGACTTTGATGGGTTTACCAGCCACAGCAGAACCCGGTGTTACCAAATTGCCATCCAGGTTATAATGAACGATCATATTGGGTCGTTCGGACTCCAGTTTAACCATCAGAAATTTCCCACCCTTCATTGCTTTAGCGCTTACATCGACCTTTTCGTTACCCTGTGAGTAATTAAGGCCCATGATAGTAAGACGTTGGATACTGTTATCTAACCTGTTACGAAAATCATACCAGTTCTTATTTTCCTTTGAAGTCCAATCGATTTCAGACAAGGCAAAAAGACGTGGTAAAAGCATGTATTGTACATCTGCGGGTATTTTCAGGTATTCGGTCCAGATCTGAGCCTGGGCTCCAATAATATGGGTCGCTTCATCGGCAGTCAATTCGGCAGGAATAGGTTCATAGTCATAAACCATCCTTAAGGGCAGGAATCCACCGATTGCCAAAGGCTCTGTTGTAGGATCGGCCTGGTAATGATCAAAATAAAGATGACCATTATCTGACATGATTACATCGTGTTTTTGTTTGGCAGCGGCAACGCCACCTGCAGTTCCGCGCCATGACATGACGGTCGCTTCGGGTGCTAGTCCTCCGTCCAGTATTTCATCCCAACCAATGATTTTGCGTCCTTTAGAGACGACATATTTTTCAATCCGCTTAATAAAATAGCTTTGCAATTCAGCCTCATCCTTCAAACCTTCTGCTTTCATGCGGGCCTGGCATTTCGGACATAACTTCCATCGGGCCTTTGGTGCTTCATCGCCTCCAATATGAATATATTTCGATGGAAACAAAGCCATTACTTCATCCAACACATCCTGCAGAAAAACAAACGTAGAATCGTTTCCAGCACAAAAAACATCATCGAAGACACCAAATGTGGTAGCGACTTTAAAAGGTCCTCCTGTGCAACTAAATTGCGGATATGCGGCTAAAACAGCAAGGGAATGTCCCGGCATTTCGATCTCGGGAATAATGGTAATAAACCCTTTTGCAGCATAGGCTACAACATCTCTGATTTCATCCTGTGTATAATATCCTCCATGAGGTATTCCGTCAAAGGTATTGTTAGCTCCGGCATGTCCGACAATAGTCTCTGCTCGCATTGAACTGATAGTGGCAAGTTTAGGATATTTTTTAATCTCGATGCGCCATCCCTGATCGTCGGTCAGATGCCAGTGGAAGGTATTCATCTTGAACATGGCCAACAAATCTATATATTGCTTTACAAAATCTACCGGCATGAAATGACGTCCTACATCGAGATGCATTCCGCGATAATTGAAACGAGGTTTATCCACTATTTTAACAGCCTGCATTTTTAGAACAATTCCTTCAATTTTTGCAGGACTCATGACCTGAGGAGGCAACAACTGGAAAAGCGTCTGAACCGCATAAAACAATCCCTTAGCATTCGCAGCCTCAACGGTCACACTCCTTTTATCAACTTTCAAACGATACCCTTCATCACCAAGCGCTGCATCCTTAACCAAACTGAAAACGATACAATTGGTTAATTTACTGTTTTCAGATTGGTTGACAGGTTTAAGCGTGAGAGGGGAAACCGCGTTGATGCGGTCGGCAAAAAACAAGGCGACTTGCATGGCCTGTTGATCATTTGTCCCGACAATCAGTTTTGTGGTGTTATTGATGGTAAATGATCCCTTCATAGTTTTGACTGAGAGGGGAGCAGGAATAATATTGACTTGATTCTCAGCAGCATTTAATCCTAAATAAGACACTAAAAATATCGTAATGAACAAGAATGCTGATAAATTATGGTATCGTTTAATCATAATTCGTTGATATTTAATAATTTTAAAGAGAGAATAATTATTTTTTCTTTGCTTCCCTTAACAGTAATGTGACAACCTCGTCAACTTCTATACTTTCTATACATTTACAAGGCTTCATTTTTTTGCATTGATGATGGTACAGGCATTCTTCAAGTTCAAAGTGAAATGCTTTTTCACCCAGGTTCTCCCAACGTTGCGAGAATACCGGCGCCATTGGAGGGAAAAAACCAACTGAAAGCTTCCCCAGAGCAGCTGCAACATGCAAAGGACCTGTTCCGCTGGCCAACAAACCATCAGCAGCTGCAATAAAGCTGATAAATTCTTCCAGGTTCATTTGACCGGCTGCATTATGAATAGAAGGGAATTTTTGGAATAAAGACTGAAAATTTTCTTTAATAAATTCACCTTCCTTTTGCGTACCGGTGAAAATAATATTAAAATCATCCGGGGGCAATTGGTTACACAATTCAGCATACTTCAGCGGAGGCCATTCCTTACCATGACCATTTGACTTTGGATGAATGATGAGGTTGAATTTATCGGTATTCAGGAATTTGTTCAACCGCTCAGGAAGTGGGGCAAGCTTCTTCATCCCGTAAAGAGGTGGGATAGCTGTTTTTTCAATCTCGATCGCAATACCGAGGGGTTTCAGGAGTTTAAGGTTGAGTTGACTTTCGTGAAGATCGGATCGCCGGCGTGTAAAATTTATCCGGTGAGTGCAGTTCCAAAGATGATGCATTTTACGAAATGAACCGACCCTCATTTTTATTTCCGCCTTGCGGGCAAGCGTAGCAAGTGGATGATCGGGGAATACAAAGATGATGACATCTATATTCAGTGCTTGAAGCAGAGATGGGTTGGCGATGATCTCGTCCCGATCTAAAAACCGGTCTACAAAAACGGATGACTCAATAATAGCACGGGTGTAAGCTTTACCAATGAAAATAATTTCAGCTTCAGGATAATATTGTCTGATTATCCCGGCAACAGGCAACGCCAACACAACATCACCGATATTGTCTGTGCGGCTAATCGCTATTGTTTTAAACTTATTTATCACTGTCAGCGTTCTCTTTTGTAAAATATTTAAGTTTCAGATCATTGCCATCAAATTCAGCATAGGTGAATTTGTAAATCCAGTCACCCAAAATGATCATCCGGCTTGTTGGGTTGATGATTTCATCCAGAGGTGTATGCTGATGACCAAAGATAAAGAAATTTATAGCCGGATCACGCTGAAGCATTTCTTTGCTAAAATGATACAAGCGTTCATCGGCCAAAGACCTGTCCCCGTTTATTTCCAGTAAGAACTCTTCCTTTTTATTGGCATAGCGGCTACGTCTGGAAAAATACAATCCAAGACGGGTCCCGATATCGGGATGAATCCACTTGAAAAGCCATTGATTGACTTTAAGTTCAAACAATCTTTTCATGATTTTATACCCGGTATCTCCCGGGCCCAGACCATCACCGTGTGCCAAAAACATACGACACCCGTTAAAATTTTTAATCTGATAATCACGATGAAGCTGGATATTCAATTCCTGAGCAAAGTAATCAAATGCCCAGATATCATGGTTCCCTCTGAAGAGATGCACCGTAATGCCTGAGTCGGTAATTTCAGCCAGTTTGCCCAATAGCCTTACAAATCCTTTTGGGACTACAGTTTTATATTCAAACCAGAAATCAAAGAGATCGCCCATCAGATAAATTTCACGCGCATCTTTACGAATGATTTCGAGCCATTCAACCAACAATCTTTCACGCTTAAGGCTTGAAGCATGATCAGGGATCCCTAAATGAAAGTCGGATGCAAAATAGATTTTTTCGCCGGGCTTGAGTTCGAGTGAGTCTGTTTTCAATATGTCAACCATTTAGGATATCTCAATTATTTGAACTGTCATTTTAACTTAAAGTAGAAAAATAGTTTTTAAATAATGTTTTAGTGATTTGGAGAATAGGATGGATTCAACTCTCCAGGTGGAAGTACACGATTGTTATTCGGATGATTTTTAATTCTTTTAGCGATTTGCTGAACCCTTTTATGAAAATCAATAGCCAGCTTATTACCGGGGTAATGTTTGATCAGGCTACTATCAACCAGTTTAAAGTAATTGATGTCGCGTACTTCATTAAACAAAGGGATTTTGGAAAACTTAGCATCAATCACGAGCAAAGAGCCCAGTGACCCAGGGTTCTTATTGACAAAATGGGTAGCCGCTTCACGTTGCCTTTCCATAATAGAATTAAATATCGAATCCAGTTTAATGCGTGTAGCCATGAATTCGGGAATGAGATGGCTGCTCCTGAATATAAAGATCAATGAATCGACCCGTTTCAACTGTTGTCGTGTGTTTTTCCAATATTCAAGATAGGGTTGGGTTTCTTCAGAGCCTTTGGCTTGCCATGTAAAGGACAGGTTTGTAGCGTCACCGGTCAGTTTAATGGTTTCGCCCTTGTTACCAATTAATATGGCAAAATCATTATTACGGGTGGAAATCATATAAAATCCGGCTTCCTGTACTTTTATTCTAAAGTTAAACAACTCATCGTTTTCAACACGGACAGAATCAATCACATGCATTGTGTGGGTATCATACTCACTTAACCATATCATTTTTCCTGTTGCGTTAGTCAGCTTGCCATTGATAACGATTTCATCGGCACCTGCTTCTGATGATCGCTGGCAACCAATAACAACAATACTTAAAGTGATAAATATAATCCAATTAAAGCTATATTTCATTATTTCCATCATGGTGCAGTTGAGCGTGGTAAAATTAATCAAACTGACAATGATAAACATGACATTTATGATGTTGTTACAAAATCCGTGATAAGTTTATCAAATTTCGCCTTCTCTCTAAAGTGAAAAGAAATTTCGATGGGGATATAATAGATTGGAATGTCTTTAAACAATTGTGCTACTTCCGGATCCTTCAATCTCATTGCGTCTTTTTCGGTAGTAATCAAAACTTTTCGTTTAGTGAACTGATTATTGTATAGGTTCTTAACTTGGGTAATGTCTTTTTCGGAAAACGAGTGATGATCTTTGAAATAAACGGTGACTAACTCACTGCACAAACGTTTTAGATATTGTTCCAGTGGGTAAGGATTGGCAATACCGGCAAAAAGTACAATAGTAGTGATTTCGTCAAAATTCAAATCCGGCAAGTCAACTGTGAGCGGAATGGGTAAACCGTAGGTAACAAAACTAAAAAAAACCTTCTGATGAGGTAACGGTTTGAGCTTTTCCATAACATCGCGTTTACTCAAAGGGGTAAACACAGGATCTGTTTTTGTAACGATAATGATATCGGCCCGGCTAGCCCCTTTAATGGGTTCACGCAAACGTCCTGCAGGAAGCAGATAATCATTTGGATAAAGACTGTGAAAATCGGTCAATAAAATAGAAAGCCCAGGCTTCACATACCTGTGTTGAAAGGCATCATCTAAAATGATGGTCTTCACGTCCTTGTGAGCAGCCAATAATTTTCGAATTCCATGACGTCTGTTTTCATCAACAGCTACCAATAAGTTTTTAAATTTATTCAAATATTGCTTCGGTTCATCACCGACCATAGCAGCGGTTGACTTTTCATCGGCTAAAACAAAACCTCTTGTCTTGCGAAGATAGCCCCTGCTCACAACAGATACTTTATAACGATCCTTCAATAAACGGATAAGATATTCGACATGAGGAGTCTTACCGGTTCCACCGACAGATAGATTCCCCACAGAAATAACAGGAAGCTTAAATGCGACAGATTTAAGCAGTCCGATATCGAATAAAGAATTACGCACCCTAATTATAAGGCCGTAAATAATAGAAAATGGTAATAACAGGATTCTTAACCAAAACATGGACGAAAGTTAGCACTGTTTTTTAAAACAAAAGGAAATTATGTGATCTTTTTATGCTTTTTTCTGTTTTTTTGTGCTTTTTCAGCAAATCGGAATCTAAAACGCTTCAATTCCTTAGACATTATAAGGAATAATTGCTTGAAGATTGTAGTATCTTTATCCGTTTATAAAAAAATAGTGCTATTCGATGAAGATTAAAGAAATCATCTCCCTTTTAGAGCAATTTGCACCATTGTCATTACAGGAGTCGTACGATAATGCAGGACTATTGATAGGAAATGCAGTAAATGATTGTTACGGAGTTTTAATAACACTTGATGTGACCGAAAGTGTCATGGAAGAAGCAATCCAAAAAAAAACGAACCTTATCATTTCTCACCATCCACTCATCTTTGGGGGGCTAAAAAAAATCACAGGAAATACAGCTACAGAAAGAATAACGATACAAGCGATAAAAAACGATATTGCAGTTTATGCTATCCACACTAATCTGGACAACATCTTTGACGGGGTCAATGCGATGATCTGTCAAAAGATCGGACTTAAAAAACTTAAACCATTAGCGCCAGGTCAAAAACAACTCCGAAAATTAATCACTTACTGTCCGGTGGATTATGCTGAAAAAGTTAGAAATGCCATATTTGATGCCGGAGCAGGACAGATAGGGAATTATGATTCGTGCAGTTTCAACAGTGATGGAACCGGGACATTTAAAGCTGGTGAAGGAAGCAACCCATTTGTAGGAAAACAAAACGAACTGCACAGGGAACCAGAAACCAGAATCGAGACCATCTTCCCGTTTTTCATGGAGAACAAAATAATTGATGCACTCCTTGCGTCACATCCCTATGAGGAAGTAGCCTATGATATTTATCAGCTCGAAAACAAAAATCGACAAACAGGATCGGGAATGAAAGGAATCCTGGAACAACCAATTTCTCCAACCGCTTTTCTTCAACTTTTAAAAGAACAATTCAAGACAGGATGTATCCGGCATACCGATTTTAAGGATAAACCAATTAAGTCTGTCGCAGTTTGTGGTGGATCGGGTAGCTTTTTAATTAATAAAGCATTAAGTGCCGGTATAGATGCATTTATCACGGGAGATATTAAATATCATGACTTTTTTATACCTGAAGGGCGCATGCTTCTTGCCGATATAGGTCATTATGAGAGTGAACAGTACACAAAAGAGTTATTATTCAAACAAATTACAAAAATTATTCCTACTTTTGCAGTTCTTATCTCAGAGCATAACACAAATTCGGTTCATTACTTTTAAAAACAATATCGGGATCTATATGTCAAAGCAAATCAAAGATAATCTCTCAAGTGAAACTCCAATCGGGGAAGTGAATAGCACCATAGGTTTCAAGCCAGGCGAAGCAGATCCTGAAGAAAATATTGAGGTAACGATTGAGCGAAAATTATTCGCTTTGTATTCGGTACAGCAAATCGATTCTCAGATCGACAAAATCCGTATTATCAGAGGAGAACTTCCACTGGAAGTTGAAGACCTGGAAGATGAAATCATTGGACTTCAAACACGTATCGATAATTACATAACTGACATTGAAAGTTCAGAACTTCAGATTACAGAAAAGGAAGCTGCAATTAAAGAAAGCCTGACTCTCATCAAACGTTATGAAGAACAACAGAATAATGTTCGTAATAATCGTGAGTATGATTCTCTGACAAAAGAAATTGAATATCAGAACCTCGAGATTCAACTTGCAGAAAAACGTATCCGTGAGTTTTCATCTTCTCTGATCATAAAGAAAGACGAGATCACGAAAGCCCAGATTGTACTCGAAGAACGCAAGAACGATCTGGAAATGAAAAAAGCTGAACTCACAGATATCATTGCTGAAACTGAAAAAGAAGAAGTGATGCTTCATCAAAAGAGCGAAAACAATCAGAAATTTATTGAGTCACGCTTACTGACGGCTTATAAACGTATCCGTAAGAACGCACGCAATGGTCTGGCAGTCGTACCGATTGAACGTGATGCATGTGGTGGTTGCTTTAGCAAAATACCTCCTCAGCGTCAGTTGGATATCCGTATGCACCGTAAGGTAATTGTATGCGAATATTGTGGACGTATCCTTGTTGATCAGGCAATTGTTGATGCTGTGAACAATAATTAAGAAAATAGAGTTACATTAAGACGGAAGCGCCAAAGGCACTTCCGTTTTTTTTTAAACAAGAAAATGAACCACCATGAAGAAATACTTGTTTGTTTTATTCTTGTTAATCTCACCTATACTCACAAAGGCCTCGTTCAATTTCAACCAGAATTGTTCAGATGCCTTTGATCTGTTGATTAGTTTACGTTTTAATGAAGCGCATAAGCTGATCAACAATGAAAAAATCTCCAACCCAAATAATGCCATCCCCTATTTTTTAGATAATTATATCGATTTTCTTGGGGCTTTTATTGGTGAAGAAGAGGGAGCATTTGATCAGTATCAAAGTGCAATGGTTGCCCGTAAAAAACGGATTGAACAGGAAAGCTCAGATTCTCCTTATTACAAATACTGTATTGCAACAATGGATATGCAGATTGCCTTCACGCGTATGAAATTTGGTGAATATCCAAAGGCAGCGGCTGAAGTAAACAGGGCATACCGCCTGCTGGAAAATAATAATCGTGACTTCCCTGATTTTATACCTCAAAAGCTTTCATTGGGAATGTTACATACCCTCATCGGTAGTATTCCTGAAAAATATGGCTGGATAAGAAAACTTGTAGGTCTAAAAGGATCTGTGAATGGAGGGATTCAGGAAATGCAGCATGTGTTTGAATTGTCACAGAGCACACCTAAATGGCACTATCTTCAGAATGAAAGCCTGTTTCTTTTAAGTCTCACATCTGTGAACCTGGCAGCCGATAAATCGTTTTCAGAAAGACTTTTGACCTGGTATAACGGGGATGAAGGCGAGAACGTTGTTCGTGACAACCCATTAATGGCATATTGCAAAGCCATCATCTGTTTCAAAAGAGGGCTGAATGACCAGGGTATCCACATCCTTACTTTCAGGCCAAAAGGTCCTAAATTTTTCCCTTTTTATTATCTGGATTATCTTCTGGGTGTGGCTAAGCTCAATCGCCTGGATGATGATGCATGGGCCTATCTCATCAATTTTACTGCTAACTTTAGAGGAAAGAATTTTGTAAGAGCTGCCTATCAACACATCGCCTGGAACTACCTGATTAATGGTGATATAAAAAAATATTATGAATACATGAAACGTATTCCGTTGGTTGGTGATAACACGACAGATTCAGATAAAAAAGCACTATCAGATTACAACTCAAAAGAATTCCCCGATATCCATCTATTGAGAGCACAATTATTGTTTGATGGTGGTTATTATGACCGCGCATTGGAAGATCTGTCGCAGTTTAATCAGAATCCTATCAAGTCTGAACATCATGCGCTGGAGTATTTGTACCGTTTAGGAAGGGTCTATAATGAATCAGGTAAACTTCAGGATGCAATCCATTATTATAATTTAACGATAGAAAAAGGCCAGGATAAGCAATGGTATTTTGCTGCAAACGCCGCACTTCAGTTGGGAATTATCTATGAGAACATGAAAAAAACAGATCTGGCCCGAACCTATTATAAAAAATGTCTTTCTATGAATCCCTCAGAATACAGGAATAGTATTGCTCAAAAAGCTGAAGCAGGATTAAGCCGGTTAAACTAAATAAGTTGTAAAAAAAATAGAGACGCAAAATATTGCGTCTCTACATTGTCAACCAACAAATTTTCAATCTGAAAACTATTTTATTCTACCTTAGAATTTCAATCCGAAAGTAACATTAAACATATTATTCGAAGTTTTGATAGAAGCCCTGTTTGCAGGATCAACCCCATACAAATAATAATCTTCAGTCATACTATAGTTAGTAAAAGCACAGTCAACAAAATAGTCACCTGTCCGGTATCCTATTCCTAAAGAAGCCAAAGTACCATTTCCCTTATTGAGGTCCATTTTATAAGGGCTACCGAATATGCCAAAACCTGCACGGTAACTGATGGGACCCATCCTGTATTCACCGCCAAGACGAAAGTTCCCGGTAGTCCTGTATTTATCCTGGATCCTTTGATTTTCATTGGTAAAATCTACAGATGGACGTAAACGGGCTGCTGAATAATCCAACATTTCATAGTCAGCAGAAATAAGACCTGATTTACCAATAATGATAGCTGCACTTCCAATCAGTTTTAACGGTGTTACAAGATCGAATGTGTAATTACCAAGAGGAGAGTCCTGAGAAGAATTTAATGAAGCATCCGTAAAATTAGAGGAGATACTTGAATTGTAATCAATATTTAATTTAGAGAATAAAGAGGGTGTATGAACTGCTAAGCCCACTCTCAACCAATCTGCTGCCCTGACAATCACGCCAAGTTTAAGATTATAACCGGTTCCCCTGATTAATTGATAATCATATTTATCGAAATAATTAAAAATTGGAATTTTACCTGAATTGTTATCTTCACTATAAGTTGATGATTCCTCATACCTTAAAGCAAGAATCCCTAATGAAGCGCCAACATATATTTTATCCTCAAAATTGGCTGATCCTGCAAAAACTGTTTCACCCAGATAGCCGGTTGTCGAAATCGTTTTTGTCTGATCAATACCGGGGAAAGGAGAAACTCCAAGAATATCTGCCGTATAAGTATTTACTGCAAGATTTGGACGGTAAAGAAGATTGGCATCATAAGCAAGCTTTGTATCAAAAGGACCAAGATCTGCAGGTGCGGTACCATTAGCAGCCGTTACATATTGTCCCAGCAAAGATGTCTTTGTATTTGTACCGACAATCGTATAATTTGAATTATAAGTAGCCAGACGATTATATCCAAATCCAAACTGAAAGTTTTTCCAACCACTATTTGACTTAGCACTATTCATGACAAGAACAACCCCAAGACTACCAACATCAAAACTACTTTTTGAATCGTCTGTAGAAGTTCCATAGTAAGATGATGTTGTTTTATTTCCTATGAAACCGGGTGTAAATGAAACCTCAGACCGTTTGTATAATCCCATTCCTGCAGGATTGGTGCTGACGGAGGAAAAATCAGCACCCACTGCGCCATAGGCTCCGGCTAATCCCCAATAGCGTGCAGAGCCACCGTATTGAATTCTGCTAAATCGTAAAGCATCTACTTCATTCTGAGCAATAACTGCAGTTGCTCCAGTTATCACCATTGCTAGTAATAATATTAGTTTTTTCATAGTATAAATATTTTGGTTACTTACTCATTACCTACGTGGAGATGATACTGACCCACCACCACCTGATGAACCGGAATTTGATTCGCGTGCATTACCACCCGATGGGGCAGAATAGGTCTGTGTCGGTGCAGAATAGGTCTGAGCAGGTGCAGAATAAGTCTGTGAAGGAGCTGTATAAGTATTGCGGGAAGGAGCATTGTAGGAAGGTGTGCTTTCCTGACGATAGTTATTATTATTACTTACTGCTCTTCCATTGCTTGCATTACCTGTTGGGGTCTGATTAACCCTGGGTGGTGCATATCTTGAAGGATCAGACAAAGACCGTTGTGGAGTTGAATTATATTGACCCGGATTTCTGTAGCCCGGACTGGTATATTCATTACTGGTACGAGGCCTTGAATTTGAAGGATTATAATATTGCTGTGGATTAGCAACCTGTTGTGGTTTCGTATACCTGATGTTTCCACTGTTAGATGGAGCAATCGCTTTGTCTTTGAAATAGCCACCTTGCTGTTGTTGTATAGAACGGCTATCGGGTTTCTTTACCTGATTATTATTTTGATTAATATAACGGTTTAGGTCGTTGCGGTTTAACTGACCTCTAGTGTTAGCAACAGGCTGAGACCCTGAACTTGTTGACCCAAAAAGGTTTCTGTTACCGATAACAGCTTCGCGTTGACTTCCTGCAGCACCACCAGTATTGGCATTGGCCACTTTTGTTGTTCCATTAGTGATAGCAGCACCGGATGTACCGCTGTTCATTATTTCCCTTCCATTTGAAGGAGAACTTATACTTGTAGCCCCACCTCCACCAGCGCCACCAGATAAGGCGTTGTAGCGTTGACTAAATGCTGTGCGTTCGCTTGGAATAGGGCCATTGGAACTTGAAAGGTCACGTTTTGGTCCATAATATACTGCTGAATTTTTATCGAAGGTATTGGTGTAACCTCCGCCATATCCATATATACCACCACCATAGCCATAACCACCATAACCCAATCCATAACGGCCATCATAATATCCCATGTTATAACCCATACCAAAACTATTATATCCAAATGGAGAATAATATCCGTATGGATCGTAGAAAGGATCATAGAAAGGATTATAGAAAGGACTAAATGGAGAATACATTCCCCAACTCATTGAGAAAGGACTCATATAATAGGACATGCCCATACCCATTCCCCAGTTGGAATAGATACTCGAACCCCAGTAACCGGGATTGTAATCATACCAATAACGATTGGTGTAATAATCGTTGTAATAGTCGTTGAACGGGCTGTATTGGAACCTTCTGATACGTGATGCATAAGAATAATCGTAATAAGCATCATAGTTAAAATTGTTTGGATCAGTAATAATGGCTCCTGAATCACTTTTAGCAATAAATCCCCCTGGGATACTACTATTTCTGCCGACATATGATCCAACAATATTGCTGGAATCGGTTTTAACCACTACTTGCTTAGTAGATTTATGTATTGCAGGTGATCCGGATTCAACTATAGCAGCCTTATCATTAGGGCTATAGTAGACTTCATCATAACTCTGCCCTTGATTCTGGACGGTACAAGCAGTAAGTGCGCTAAGTACCACAAAGACCGATGTAACAATTTTTTTCATGACGTTTTCCTCCAATTCTTAAGATATATTGTAACTGCCGGGGCTAAATCCTTATTATTTTGTACTTTTGCTACGGTAATTATTACTGAATTCATTACAAATTTTGTACCACAAGAAAGCAAATGGCAAAAGATTTTCCTTCAAGAGCAGAAAATTATTCACAATGGTATAATGACCTGGTGATAAAAGCAGACTTAGCAGAAAATTCTGCCGTTAGAGGCTGTATGGTAATCAAACCATCGGGTTATGCCATTTGGGAAAAAATGCAGGCAGTTCTGGATAAAATGTTTAAAGACACCGGACATGTCAATGCATATTTTCCTTTATTTATTCCAAAATCATTCTTCAGTAAAGAGGCCAGCCATGTGGCAGGCTTCGCCAAAGAATGTGCTGTCGTCACTCATTACCGTTTAAAGAACTCTCCAGACGGCAAAGGTATAATAGTTGACGAAGATGCCAAACTTGAAGAAGAATTAATTGTTCGTCCGACATCAGAAACTATTATATGGGATACTTATCGTGGCTGGATCAAGTCATGGCGTGATCTTCCATTGTTAGTGAACCAATGGGCAAATGTAGTGCGTTGGGAGATGCGAACACGATTATTTCTGCGAACTACTGAATTTTTATGGCAGGAAGGCCACACGGCACACGCAACAAGGGAAGAAGCGATCGCAGAAGCGGAACAAATGTTACGTGTATATGCTGATTTTGCTGAAAACTTTATGGCTGTCCCGGTTCTCCGAGGCACTAAATCACCCAATGAACGATTTGCAGGAGCCCTTGAAACTTATTGTATTGAGGCACTCATGCAGGATGGAAAAGCACTTCAGGCAGGTACTTCTCATTTTCTGGGAGAGAATTTTGCTAAAGCCTTTGATGTCAAATTCCTGAGTAAAGAAAATAAACTGGAATATGTATGGGCAACCTCATGGGGGGTCTCTACCCGTTTAATGGGAGCGCTCATCATGGCTCACTCTGACGACAATGGTCTGGTCTTACCTCCAAAGCTTGCTCCTACTCAAGTGGTCATCATCCCTATTTATAAGAATGCAGAACAATTAGCTGTAATCAGCGAAACGGCTAATAAAATCAAAAACAATTTACTGGCTAAAGGCATCAGCGTTAAATATGATGACCGGGAAACACAAAAACCAGGTTGGAAGTTTAATGAATATGAGTTCAAGGGTGTTCCGGTCCGTATTGCAATCGGCCCAAGGGATCTTGAGAACGGGACCGTTGAAGTAGCACGACGTGATACTTTGGAGAAAGCTGTTTACCAGATCATCGATATCGAAAAGAAAATAGAACATCTACTTGAAAACATTCAGGACAACATGTTCCAAAAGGCTTTGTCATTCCGTGATGAAAACACTCGTCTGGCCGATACCTGGGAAGAGTTCAATACTATTTTGGACACCAAGGCTGGTTTTATCCTTGCACATTGGGATGGAACGGTTGAAACTGAACAGAAAATCAAAGATGAATCCAAGGCTACGATCCGTTGCATTCCTTTAGATAATAAACTTGAAGAAGGTAAGTGTATATACTCCGGCAAACCATCAACACAACGTGTTGTGTTTGCAAGGGCATACTAAATTCTAAGTGTTATTTAATTTCTAAATGACTTGTCATGTTTTATTGGCAAGTCATTTTTTATTGTTCCGGTTATTCAAAATATAGGGTAACGCAATAGCAAATAAAATCCCAATAACTCCTAGCCATTGAAGGGCGCTTACTTTTTCGTCCAGAATCAATACAGAGGCTATTACAACGACCGGTAATTCAACAGCGCTAATAATGGTTCCCAGAGCAAGACTCACTGCCGGCAAGCCTTTATTTAATAGAACAGGTGCAATAACAACTCCAAGAAGTCCTTGTATCAGTCCCCACTTCATAATTTCAATGTTTGAAACCGTGAAGAGGATCGTTTCAGGTGGAAAACACAACAATGTAACAACCAGCGAACCAAGCGACATATAAAAAGTCCGGCTCAAGGGAGCTGCCTGTGTTACTGTATTTCCACTTACATAAATAACAAGGGTGTAAGAAACCGCAGACAGTAAAGCCCAAAAGACACCCAACATGCTGAGATGTATACTACTTGCTTCTACAGCGCCGGAAGCCAGTAAAGTACCGCCAAGCAAGACCAACAATGAAAAGATCTTTTCTTTACCCGGTCTCTTTTTGGTTAAGATTACCTCCATCACGATCCCCATCCAGGTAAACTGGAAAAGAAGTACGATCCCAATTGAAGCGGGTAGCAGAGCAAGCGCCTTGTAAATAAATACTGTAGTAAAACCCAGGAAAGTCCCCGCCCCTGCCAATAATAACTTCTGCCGGTTTGATGGTTTTATGTATTTAGATAACTTTGGACCTGTAAAATTCTGAATGATCAAAACAATGCTTACCAGAATGGCGCCAAACAAGACCTGACCCACGCTGACAGCTGCAGCACTAAAGCCATCTCTATATGCAAGTTTAGCAATGGGCGACAGTAATCCATATCCCGAAGCACCAGCCAGTACCAATAACGAACCTTTTAATGTCTCTTTTTTAGCTTTAACAGAAAGAAGTGTAGTTGTATTCAATATTTACGTTTTTATTTCGTTACAAAGATACTATTCATTTCTTTATGTCAGAAGTATGTGCGAATAGAGCGGTGAAGTAAAAGGAAAGAATTACTTTTGCAAAAAATAACATTATGGATCCTCGTCTTGCTGCCTTTGAGCAGCTTCTTAATATAATGGATGAACTGAGGGAGAAATGTCCCTGGGATAAAAAGCAAACGATCGAAACACTGCGCTACCTCACCATTGAAGAAACGTATGAACTCTCAGACGCTATCCTGGAAAAGGATCTTGAAGAGGTCAAAAAAGAACTTGGCGATCTGATGATGCACATTGTATTCTATGCCAAGGTTGGGTCAGAACTCAATGCCTTCAATATGGTGGACATTTTGCAAGGGATCAACGAAAAACTGATACGCCGACACCCGCATATATATGGAGACGTGAAAGTTGCGAACGCCGATGATGTAAGCCAGAACTGGGAAAAGATTAAAATGGGTGAAGGACGTACCTCAGTGTTATCGGGAGTTCCGAACTTATTGCCAGCCATGATAAAGGCTCACCGTATTCAGGAAAAAGCCCGTGGGATAGGTTTTGACTGGGAAGAGCCTTCACAGGTCTGGGCCAAGGTACTTGAAGAACAACAGGAGATGCTCAATGAAGTAACCGATACAACCGATCACACGAAACTGGAAGAAGAATTTGGCGATTATCTCTTTGCACTGGTAAACTATGCCCGCTTTATTGGCGTAAACCCTGAAGATGCATTAGAACGTGGTAACCGGAAATTCATTCGCAGGTTTCAATTCATTGAAGAAAAAGCCAAAGCATCCGGAAAACAAATGCATGAAATGACACTGGCCGAGATGGATGCATTCTGGAACCAGGCAAAAGTTGAAGAACGATTATAATCAGAAACTACGCACTATTGAAATATCCAAATATCAGCAGACTTCTGATTATTCTAATCATCTCTGCCAGTTTTTCTTACAGCTTTGCACAGAAAAGCCTTTCTCCCCGTTTCGATAGTATCCATACTACAAAAGTTGATACAGCCGAAACGTTCAAATATACGATTCTAAATCTCCATACGATTGGGACCGGCTATGCTGATGCCGGTAAATGCACCACTTCACCACTTCACTGGAAGGGTAAAGATTGGTTAAAAGTACTGGCTTTCGCCGGAGCAGGTCTGGCAATTCATCAACTGGATGAACCGATCAATAATGTAGCTTATAATAATAACAGCGGGTTTACAAAAGGATTCAGCAAGGTTGGCGAAACTATTGGAAGTGTGGTTTATATACTACCCACGATTGGCGCCACTTATCTGTTTTCGCGCATTACAGGAAATGACGAACTAAGTGGTTTAACCATCACAGCCGGAAAGGCAGTTGTTATTGCAAACACCTTTGTGACTTATAGTAAAATTTTAGCACATCGTCATCGGCCTAATGCTGATACGCCCTCAGAACCAAACCAATGGGATGGTCCCCGGCTGGATCTGAAAGATGGTTCTTTTATCTCATCTCACACAGCATCATCATTTGCTTTGGCCACAGTCATTGCTTCCTATTATGCCGATAAAAAATGGGTGCCTCCAATAGCTTACACATTGGCATCGCTCGTAGCGGTTTCAAGAATTGCCGGACACGATCATTGGGCAACGGATGTATTTGCGGGAGCAGTGATCGGTTATAGTGTCGGGAAACTGGTTTATAAATTGAACCGCTCCAAAAAAATTAAGTTGATTGTTACTTTATAGGCTCCTGTAATGATTGAAATAACTACAGGTCACTCTTTGTTTTTTCTATCAGTGTGACACCCTGGATGATCATCTTTTTATCAACGGCCTTGCACATATCATAAACCGTTAAAAGAGCCACTGATACTGCCGTAAGTGCTTCCATTTCTACACCGGTCGAGCCAATGCAACGAACCTCAGAAACAATCTTTACCCCTGTTTCAACAATAGCAGCCTTTACAGCGATGCTCGTCAGTCCAAGAGGATGACACAATGGAATCAGTTCACCGGTACGTTTAGCGGCCTGTATGCCCGCTATTTCGGCAACCGTCAATACATCGCCTTTCTTCATCTGATTATCCCTGATCAGCTGTAACGTTTCGGATTGAAGGATAATGTTTCCGGTTGCTTTTGCAATTCTAAGTTGCTGAGGTTTAGCGCTCACATCTACCATAATGGCCTTCCCCTGCTCATCGGTATGTGTTAATTTGTTCATCTCCTACCCTCCTATATTATAAAAAGATCCCATAGTATTGACCGTTCCACTTTTCGGTTTGTTCAAAACAGCTTGTTTTAAAGACTCCTCGACACCTAAAACCCTTACATCATATCCCAGATCATTGAAAAGGCAGGGTTTGATAATGCCATTGGCGGTCAACCTGAGCCGGTTGCAATTTGCACAGTCGCCTCCGGTTCCCCCATCGACAACTGCAAATTTTCCTGAATGAAGCGCCATCTGTTGAATGAAACGTACCTCCAGCCCATTCTGTTTACAATATTCAGCAACTAAAACAGCATCAGGTTCATCAGAAGAATATTTTACGACACAATTAATTTTTACAGGCCATAATCCTACCTCTTTGGCTGCCTTAATTCCTTTAAGGGCTTTCTGCAAATCACCTCCCCTGGTCAGATAAGCATAACGTTCAGGATCAATAGTATCTAGACTGATATTGATGCGCTGAAGGCCAGCCTCTTTGAGTGCTACGGCAAACTCTGTCAATAATATTCCATTTGAAGTCATAGATAGATCCCTGATCCCGGTCATGCCTGAAAGCATCTTCACCAGTTCGACGATTCCTTTTCTTACAAGTGGCTCACCACCTGTAATCCGGACTTTATCGACACCCATATCTACAGCTGCTTTCACAATTTCAACAATCTCCTCAAAGGTGAGAATCTCTTTATGATCCAGCATCTTTACACCCTCTTCAGGCATGCAGTAACGGCATCTCAGGTTGCAACGGTCTGTCACTGAGATGCGCAGATAATGAATATTCCTTTTATATTGATCTAACATCGACAAGATCTCCTTTTTTAAGTTGAGAGACACCCGGTGGCACACTCATTACTCCATCGGCTGCAACATAGGCATGAATGTGTGCGGAACCATGATATTCAATGGGTACAACACCATCTGATTGAAGAAAAGTGACCGGGACAAAAGCTCTGCGTTGATAGTTTTTGCGGGTATAATCAACCAAAAGGGGTAGTTTAAATTCTAGAGGACGATAAGTATGTCCACTAATTTTAAAGAGTAAAGGTTTAACCAGCATTTCAAACTGTACAAAGGAGGAAACTGGATTTCCGGGTAGTCCAAATACATATTTTCCATCCCGGTTTCCAAATACAGTTGGTTTTCCGGGTTGGACCGCAATACTCCTGAAAAGGATCTCAACATTTAGCTCCTCTAATATCTTTGGAACAAAATCAAAGTCACCCTTCGAAACACCACCGGTTAACAAAACTACATCGGCTTCAGACAAAGCCTTTTCAATTGCTTTCCTGGTTTGTTCTTCATTATCGGGTACAATGCCGGAATATAAAGGAACAGCGTTGATGGAAGCAATCTGTGCAGTCAGCTGGACAGCGTTACTGTTGCGGATCTGAGAAGTTTTAGGCGTTTCGGCCGGTTCTACCAACTCATCACCTGTTGATAAAACTACGACTACAGGTTGTTTGTAAACCATTGGCATTACACATCCCACTGACGCCAACACTGCAATATGTCCCGGATGTATCCTGGTTCCCTTTTCAAGAACCTTCTCACCTTTTCGAATATCTTCTGCCTGTTTGCAGATATTAGCAGCTGTCTTTTTGCCAGTGAACTGAATCTTCCCTTTTGTAGTTCCAGCAGTATCTTCAATCATGATGACGGTATCAGCTCCCTCAGGGGTCATTGCACCTGTCATAATTTTGGAACACTGCCGGCTTCCTACTGTTTGAACAGGAACTTGTCCGGCTTTAATGACCTCAATAACAGAAAGTGGTGAGCTGATATCCTCTATTCGACAGGCATATCCATCAACTGCCGATTTATCAAAAGGAGGCATGTCCACGTCGGAAAACACATCGCATGCAAGGATCCTGTTCATCGATTTTTCCAGTAAAACGGTCTCGGTATCTAATTGTACTGCAGATGAAAGGACTATATTTAATGCTTCTTCAAAAGCTATCATGAGGTTCTTTGGATTGTAGTCTGTAAAATTAACGGAAATCAGAATAAGTTTGGCCACTCCCTCCATCTATTTCATGTTTAATGGATTTGCGTTTCAGAGGAATTATAAAAAAGCTATATTTGCTCTGAAATAAACCAGCACCAACCAATGCAAAGAAAATTACTCTTAATCTTGTTTTCAGTCATACTGGTAGTCATCATTCTCAATCTTGGGCAGTTTTATGCTTTGTGGTTAATCAATCCTATTGCCTTACGATTAGTTCGTTGGGTTGCAATAGGTTTTATAATCTGGTATGCTACCAAAAAAAATTCCCTGACTACCTGGATTATCATCAGCATGGTTGTAGGAGCCGAGTTTGGAGAAGACTTTCCAACCATCGCCATACATTTAAACCTGATCAGCAAGATTTTCCTTAATCTTATCAAGACCATCATTGCTCCTCTTATTTTCGCCACTCTGGTAGTGGGTATTGCGGGTCATTCCAACCTCAAGCAGGTTGGACGCATGGGATGGAAGTCCATTGTTTACTTTGAAATCGTCTCAACACTTGCCCTTTTCATTGGACTCCTGGTCATCAATATCAGTCAGGCCGGAGCAGGTGTGACCTTACCAACAAATTTCGTACAGGAAACAATCGTCGCTCCAAAACTCCTGAAATGGGATGAAGTCATCATTCATTGTTTTCCTGAGAATATAGCCAAGTCCATCTATGACGGACAAATCCTTCAGGTTGTCATTTTTAGTATCATCTTTGGAATTGCAGTAGCCTTGCTCAAAGAAACGCAACGCAACAGGATGATTGGTTTTGCAGAAAGTCTTTCAGAAACCATGTTCAAGTTTACGAATATCGTCATGTATCTGGCTCCTTTTGCAGTGTTTGCTGCCATTGCCTTTACGGTAGGCCACATGGGATTAGGCATTCTGACCAATCTCATTAAATTACTGGGGTCGCTATATATAGCGCTGACCCTGTTTATTTTATGCGTCTTCATCCCTATTGCACTCATTATTAAAATCCCGATCAAAAAATTCATTCTTGCTATATCCGAACCGGCTACCATTGCCTTTGCCACAACAAGTTCCGAATCCGCGTTGCCCCGTGCAATGGAAGCGATGGAAAAATTTGGCGTTCCCCGGAAAATAGTCGCCTTTGTTATGCCAACAGGCTATAGTTTTAATCTTGATGGCACAACCCTTTACCTTTCACTGGCAACCATATTCGTGGCACAGTGTGCCGGCATCCACCTTGCTCTTGAACAACAACTGGTTATCGTGTTTACGCTCATGCTCACCAGCAAAGGCGTAGCAGCAGTTCCAAGGGCATCATTGGTCGTCCTTTTAGGAACGGCTGCCAGTTTTGGACTTCCAACCTGGCCCATTTTCATCATACTGGGCGTTGATATTTTAATGGATATGGCGCGTACCGCTGTAAACGTCATCGGCAATAGCCTTGCAACCGTTGTAATAGCCCGTTGGGAAGGTGAGTTTGACGATGAGAAGGCCAAAGTGTTTACGACAAAAAAAATTGACTAAAAGATATAATTATATTCCACACACTATGAATTCAAATAAATCATTTCAATCCCTCATCCTGCTTTTTATACTGATAGGTTCAACCGCAACTGCTCAGAACAGTCAGAATTCAAAATTAAAAGCAATCAATGTTTTACCCGATAATCCTGCACTGCAATATTCCGGTCGCATCGATTACACGAATCCCAAACAACCTATTTTCTACTGGGCCGGTACTGCTATCAAGACAAATTTTTCAGGCACCTCGTTAGGGGTATGCTTCTTTGACCCCAAAGGAGATAATTATTACAATGTTTTCATCGATGGCACGCCTTATCTGATCAAATGCGGAAAGGGAGACTCCCTGTATAATGTAGCGACAAAGCTCAGCAGTGGCACCCATGCATTACAAATAACCCGCCGAACTGATCCCACCAGCTCATTAAATAAATTCGAAGGCCTTGCTTTAGACAAAGGTGCAACAGTCACAAAACCTGCTCCAGCACCAAAGTTAAAGTTCGAAATCTATGGAAACTCAATTACCTCCGGGGTAGGGATTTTGGATGAAGGCGGTAAAAACAACAATGATCTCAACACATGGGACAATAATAGTGCCTATGGAGCAATTACAGCCCGTAACCTCAATGCTGAATATCATTGTATTTCAAGGAGTGGTATCGGATTTATCATCAGCTGGTTTCCATTGATCATGCCTGAAATGTATGACCGCCTGGATCCAGCCGATCCCAAAAGTAAATGGAACTTTTCAAAATGGACCCCCGATATTGTTGTCATCAACCTTGGTCAAAACGACAGCTGGTTGATCGGCAGACTGAAACCGGTTCCACAAGAGCCTGAAATCATCCAGAGATATTGCGATTTCGTAAGTCTGATCAGGGCAAAATACCCAAAGGCAGCCATCTTCTGCGTTTTAGGCAGCATGGATGCCACGAAAGAAGGCTCACCATGGCCAGGATATATCCACACGGCTGTTCAGAAACTCAAGGTTGAAAAGAGTGACAAAAACATCTATACTTTGATGTTTCCTTTCACGAAAAAACAGGCTCATCCAACCATCATCGACCATAAATTCATGTCGGATAACTTAACAGCCTTCATCAAACAGACACTAAACCTCAAATAGCGCTTGGGAAAATAAGGTCTGAAATTATTTCATTTAAGGCATTCTTGATCCGGCCGGTACTGTAACAATTCTTGAAGACACGACTCTGGTTTGTGTACTACCCTTTATAACAATATCAACAAAGCTCATAAGGTCATCATTGAGCTTTGTGGCGGCATTGTGATCCTGTTTTGAACCTTCAATGTCTCCAAGTAATTCCTTGACTTTTGAACGGGATTCCAGTAAGTCAAAGTCAAATATATTGTCTTTAATAGCCTGATTATAAATTTTCAACGCCCGATCATATTTTTTCTTTGCAAAAAGATCATCTGCCCTTCCTTTAATATCATCGGGCTCAGTATTCATGTAAACTCTGTATCTGAATACAATAAAATATTTCTTGTTGATAGGGGTATTGTTTACCAATGCAGGACTCCATTTTTTTTCCATTGAAGCGAGAGCAGCGAGTGTGCTTTGGGACAGCATAATATTTGGAGAACTGACCATTAATAGGCTATCCATTTCACCGTTTTTATGAATGATCATTGAAAACATAACATCACCCTGGATGCCATTCGTGAATGCTTCTTGAGGATAATGTGTTTTATACTTAAGAAATATAGCCAGATCTTCATTCAGATATTTGGCTTTCTCAAAAGTAGAAATCTGTTCAGCTTTCTGAATGGTCTGACTGTAAACCGACAAATCCAAAAAAGTAATTACAAAAAACACTAAATATTTTCTCATGTTTGTAAAGTTTGATAAGCGTTAATAGTATGATACTAATTATATTATTTTTTTCATCGCAATTCTTGTTGATCTAACCAAAATCAGATTTACCACCGACATAATTTCAACATTGAGTTTATCGGCAATCTTATTATCTTGTATAGCCCCGGCTTTATCACCAATCAGTTCCTTAAGTTTTGCCCGTTCAGCAAATAATTCACAGTCATACTGATTCTCACTGATTTGCTCATCATATAACTTGATAGCCTTATCGTATTTTTGTTTTTTAACAAAACTTGCGATTCCACTCTTATATTCTGTGGGCTTACTGTTTAAGTACGACCTATATCTGAAAACAACCGTATATTTCCTATCAATTGCAACATTATTTAATTTGGTCGGACTCCACTTGTTTTCCATTTTCTGTAATACCTCATAGGTACTTACGGATAAAATATTATCAGGTGAACTTTCGAGAAGCAGGTTTTCCAGTTGTCCATCTTTATTGATCACAAACGAATAAATCACATCGCCCTGGCTATTTTCCCCCATACTTCCCCTTGGATACCGGGTGTTTTTTAACAGAAACCCGGTCAGGTCTTCCTTCAGGTATTTGGCTTTTGCATAAGCAGCAGAATCAGTTTTCACAACTGTCTGACTGAATCCAGACAAATGAAGCATCGAAAATATAAATGAAAATATTACTATAAATTTTCTCATTGATGTATACAATTAACTGTGTTAGTGTTTAACTTTATAGCTAAATTATAAAGGTCTAAAAATAATAAAATTATTTAATTATTTTTGAATGAGCATTTATTAAAAACAACACAATTTAATGGGTTTCATTTATTATTGTCATTTTGAACCCGCTTTAATTATAGTTCATCTTTTAGATATGGGTTTAAAACCCTTATAAAAGTTTCGGTTTATCTGGCCGAAAAATTTCTCTATCACTTTTGGATTACTCCCCTAATATTTCCATAAAATTCCCATATAACTTAAGTGAATGTCAATTCAAAGTCATATCGAAGCCATATTGAAGCCATATCAATCCCATATTATAATAGTTGGGATCAATATGGCTTCAATATGGCTTCGATATGGCTTCAATATGGTTTTCAAGGGAATTATATGGGAATATCACCTAAGTTTTCCTTAAGTTGTCGGGGAGATATTAAAGAAATTTTGAGGAATTTTTGAATCCGGGTTGAAATCTATTTTCATACCGATTTGTAAAAATAATATTAATAATGGCTATTAATAAAAATGATACAAATTAAATAAGTTAATTGAAAAGCAAGATGCTTAGAAATTGTATCGCTTCAAAATAACAGAAATCGCTAAGGAGGAAGTGGTATTGTCTATTTCTATTGAGATTTATGCCCTACGGGCAAAAGAAATTTATTAGCCGCAGGGGGTGAATATCAATAGAATAAATGCATTTTAAATAACTTTCAAATATTTTGCTTTCAGGCAAATTTAACGATCAACTCTGTCAGGCGGGTGGCAAAGCCACATTCGTTATCATACCAGGCCACGATCTTAACAAGGTTGTTCTTTTCGCCAAGCACAGCAGTGAGGCCGGCATCGAAGATGGCGGAATGGGTATTTCCAAGGATGTCAACACTTACGATGGGGTCCTCGGTGTATTCAAGGATTCCTTTCATCTGACCTTCGGCAGCAATCCGGAATGCAGCATTGATTTCTTCAACTGTAACAGATCGTTTCAATGTACAGGTAAGATCTGTCAATGAGCCATCGGGAACGGGGACCCGGATGCCAAAGCCTCCAAGTTTGCCTTCGAGGTGTGGAAAGATGCGCGTGACGGCTTTGGCGGCCCCTGTAGTGGTCGGAACGATGGATTGTGCAGCTGCCCTACCTCTGCGCCAGTCGGTATGCGGGGCATCGATCAGGTTCTGATCGCGGGTGTAGGAATGAACGGTCGAGATAAAACCATCTTCCAGTCCCCAGTTATCGTCGAGAATCTTGATCATGGGGGCCACACAATTGGTGGTGCAGCTGGAATTTGAAATAATCAGGTCGTTCCGGTCTATCTCTGCATCATTGATTCCCAATACCACAAATTTAATATCATGCGCAGCATCCTTTGCCGGTGCAGAAATAATCACTTTCCTCGCTCCGGCTTCAATATGCTTCATCGCGTTTTCCTTATCGGTAAAGAAGCCGGTAGATTCTACCACCACATCAATTTTCAACGCGCCCCAGTTAATGCCTCCGGGCACAGAGCAACCGAATACTTTAATAGATTTATCGTTCACGATGATGCAATCACCTTCTACTTTAACCGTACCGTCGAAACGGCCATGAATAGAATCATATTTCAACAGATGCGCCAGGTTGTCTACCGGGGCCAGATCGTTAATTGCAATAACTTCAATGTTTTCATTCTTTGTCATCATCCGGAATGCTATCCGCCCTATGCGGCCGAAACCGTTGATGGCAACACGTATTTTATCCATTCTACACTTATTTGAATTCTGGTGCAAAGGTATGAAAAGGAATCTGTCTGGTTTTCTATATCTTTGTAAAAATCAATTTATACATCATGCAAAAAGCCATCAACTATCTGACAGAGAATAAAGACCGGTTTCTTCAGGAACTATTCGGTCTGATCCGCATCCCATCTATAAGCTCACTACCTGAAAATAAACCCGATATGGTTCGGGCTGCCAATTATTGGAAGGATTCAATCCTTGCTGCAGGCGCCGATAAAGCTGTAGTCATGACTACTGAAGGCAACCCGGTGGTCTATGGTGAAAAAACGATCAATCCTGATCTACCTACTATTTTGGTTTATGCGCATTATGATGTAATGCCCGTGGATCCCATCGAATTATGGGAATCGGAACCTTTTGAACCCATCGTAAAAGATGGAAAAATTTATGCACGCGGAGCCAATGATGACAAAGGACAAGGGTTTATGCATGCAAAGGCTTTCGAGTCAATGGTCAGGACGGGGACTTTGCCATGTAACGTGAAATTCATGATCGAAGGAGAAGAAGAAGTCGGATCGCCCAGTCTGGCAAAATGGTGCAGGGAAAACAAGGAAATGCTGAAAGCAGACATCATCCTGGTTTCGGATACCAGCATGATAGACCCTCAGACGCCCAGTGTGACGGTTGGATTGCGTGGACTGACGTATATGGAGGTTGAGGTCACAGGCCCCCAGAAAGACCTGCATTCGGGCGTATTTGGAGGTGCTGTTGCCAACCCCGCCAATGTATTATGTAAAATGATTGCCTCACTGATCGACGAGAAAGGACAAATCACCATTCCCGGTTTCTATGATGATGTGATCAATTACAATACAGAGGAAAGAGCAGATCTTGCGCTCAAACCTTTTGATCTTGAAGAATACAAACAATCGCTCGGTATTGAAGAAGTGGCAGGTGAAGAGGGCTACTCAACAATCGAGCGAACCGGACTTCGTCCGACACTGGATGTCAACGGAATTTGGGGTGGCTATACCGGGGAAGGCACAAAAACGGTTCTTCCTTCAAAAGCACATGCAAAAATATCAATGCGGTTGGTTCCCAACCAAGACTGGAAGAAAATTGCACAACTGTTTGAGGATCATTTTAAGACAATCGCTCCAAAAAGCGTTAAAGTAAAAGTGGAATCACTGCATGGAGGTCAAAGTTACGGAACTCCGATTGGAATACCGGCTTATCAGGCTGCCTGTGATGCTTGCCAGGATGTCTTTGGCGTTAAACCCATCCCCGTCAGAAGTGGTGGCAGTATTCCTATCATCGCAGATTTTGAAGAGATTCTGGGAATTAAATCACTCATGCTGGGATTTGGACTGGAAACAGATGCTATCCATTCGCCAAATGAAAATTATCGTTTGGAAAATTTTTATAACGGGATAGAAACTATTATCAGATTTTATGAACACTTCTCAAAGATAAAATAAACAAAGTAGTCGAATACCTGAATTACCCTTTAAAACAGTCAAGGAGAGGGTTGTGAAAGAATATTAATATCATAAACCCTCTCGCCTTTATCAAGTGTTCATTCCACAACTCCATTAAATTAAGGGGTTGGAATTCATTTTTGTGAAATTATTGTTAAATATTAACTTTTCTTTCCGAACATTTTTCTTTAGTTTTGGAATCTCAAGCCCCTGAAACAAATTATGCAGATTAAGAAACACATTCCAAACGCCATTACCTCACTAAACCTGGTGAGTGGATGCGTCGGTATCTTTCTGGCTTTACGTGGCTTTGTTGAGCTTGCTGCAGCCATGATTGTTGTTGCCGCGATATTTGATTTCATGGATGGTTTGGCTGCACGGCTGTTACATGTGCATTCTGAAATCGGTAAGGAACTTGATTCTTTAGCCGATTTGGTTTCATTTGGCGTACTTCCCGGAGCTTTGGTATTCGTGATGCTCGAACACAGCACAGCTCCCCAGTGGGTTGTCTTTTTTGCTTTACTGATACCGGTATTGTCTGCAATACGGCTTGCAAAGTTTAATCTGGATACCCGTCAATCCGAATCATTTCTTGGATTACCCGTGCCGGCTAACGCCCTTTTTTGGGTCGGAGTTACCTACATTACTTCATTCGAAACTGAAAACGGGTTCAATTTAATTTTAAAATCTATCTTTAACCAGCCACTCATCATCATAATTCTGACAGTCGTGTTATCACTACTTTTAGTATCAGAACTGCCTCTATTCTCACTAAAGTTCAAGAATTTAAAATGGGGGAACAATCAAACCCGCTTTATTTTCATCGGATTAGCCTTGATGTTATTCATCTTGCTTGGTGTAAGTTCCTTACCTATGATTATTGTTGTGTATGTCCTCCTTTCAATCTTTGTTAATCTGCCCGCATTCAATAGGGTAGAAAGACCGTAATATGAAACGATGAGAAAAAAATTACGAATATTATTTGTTGCCATCCTATTGTCTGCTTTGATGATAGATGGAAATCATTTGAGGAGTTCCAGCTCATCACGTTTTGAATACATTTCTGATAATGACCTCGATGCCCTGGCAAAAACTATAAATTCAGATCTGATCAATAAACTTGACTCTGTTTTTAATAAGTATGCCGTACAAGGTTTTTCGGGCAGTGTATTGGTTGCATGTAACGGGCATGAAATGTTTACCCGCAGTACCGGATTTTCTAATTGGGAAACGCTGCAGGATATTAATGAGAACAGTATCTTCCAATTGGCATCAGCCAGTAAACAATTTACAGCAATGTCGATCATGTTGCTCAAACAGCAAGGTAAAATCGACTTAGATGCAAAACTGATTGACTATATCCCTGAATTGCCTTACAAAACCATCACGATTCGTAATTTATTGAACCATACTTCAGGATTGCCTGATTATGTTGGATTCTTAAATGGTTGCTGGCATGGTAAAGCCGGAAACCCGACTAACGAAGATGTAATCAGTCTTTTGGCTCAAAAAAAGTTGAAATTAAAATTTGTTCCAGGAAGCAGATTTGTATACAGCAACACAGGTTATGTGGTACTTGCAACAATTGTAGAACGCTTATCCCATGAACGTTTTCCGGAATTTGTTAAAACACATATTTTTGACCCATTGGGAATGACACATTCTTATATCCATTCAACTTCATTGGATGTTGACAGTGTTCACCAAATGGCAATGGTTACAGGTCACAGGGGACATTTTGTCATTCCAATGACACCTTGTGATGGTCCGGTTGGTGACAAAGGCGTCTATTCAACCGTGGAAGATCTTTATATTTGGGATCAGGCGCTGGAACACTCAAAACTTCTGCCAGCAGATTTACAAGAAGAGGAGTTTGCACCCGGTCGTACCAATAAAGGAGCAGAAGTTCCTTACGGTTTTGGATACCGGTTAAGGCTTTGTCCATGGGGTCGTCTTGTATATCACAATGGCTTATGGGGTGGATTTAAATCAAGCTTCCTCCGCTATATTGATGCACAAACAACCGTTATTGGCTTAAACAATACAAACTCTACGGCATTGCATCCGCTGGTTGAAGAGTTAAGCAGCATCATCAATGATGCGCAAAAAGACAGGTTCACGGATAATATCATCTTCTCACTGTTGAAATCGGATAATGATAGCATAGCAATTAAAATACAGGCTATTGTAAAAAGCAGTACCTCAACACAGGTCAATCCTAAGAAATTGAGATGGGCTATTGATTATCTGAATGCAACAAAGAAAACAGTGTCGGCACAAAACCTGAGTCTGTTGGCTTATAAATTAAAAGAAACCAATGGAACGAATGAAGCAGTTAGCAGTGCAAATATTGCTAATTAGGTTCTGACTCAAATATTTAATAAAAAAGGCAACTTATCAATCGATAGGTTGCCTTTTTTATTAAATTCGAAAGCCCCTTTCGGGGCTTTTGAATTATCAGTAAAATAAGTGTTGTGACTTTTGTTGATGAAAGATTCATCTTAGGTCATGAAAGCATAAACGGTAGTACTACGAGGTATTTATAGCAAATCACTGATTGTCATATTATAGTATTTTCTGTTCCTTGTAGTTATTTAGTTTTGCTTTTGTAACTTGCTATGAAGAAATAAAGCAAAAACCCTGCCGAAATGAACATTAATTCAATACCAATTGGTAAAAATGAATTATAATTAAAATCTAATACCGTGGCTACTTTAAGAATATCAATTAATACAAACCCGGCACCAGACATAAAAGCAACAAGACCCCATTTTAGAGAAGGATACCTATTGGGTTCAGAGATTCTTTCAATTTCGATGGGTGCGATTGACCCTAGCAACAAGGTATTTGCTTGTTCAAAATGTCCTCCTTTGATAATAGTTCTTTTCAGACTATAGTCTGTTAACAAGCGAACTACCATATAGATAGCGTAAAACAAGGCCGGAACAATAATTATTTCAGACTGCATAATATTAGATTTTTATTGGTTAGTTGATCATTTGACACCTTGAATTCAGAAAAGGTTTCAAAAGCGTTCCTTTTATTTCAGAAAATATTTGTTTCATTTTTGCAACCTTTGTAGTTATAAAGGTGTCTTACTTAAAAATATGCAGGAAAGCAATCTCGTTGATCAGGTTAAAAAAGGAAACACAAACGCGTTTCGATTCATTGTGGCTACCCATCAGAAGCTGGTTGTACACATTGTCGGGCGCATTGTCCTTGACCATGACGAGATTCAGGATGTATGTCAGGAGGTATTTATCAAGGTTTATCAGCAGATCAATGAGTTCAGAGGGGAATCTCGCTTCTCGACCTGGATTGCATCCATCGCCTATCACCAGTGTCTAAATCACCTCCGCAAGAAAAGGAGATTAAATGAAATCGCATATGAAGAGGAAGCAACGATTGATAATCTGACAACAGACACTTCAACCGAACAGATCGTTGAAAACAATGAAACTAAACGATTGTTGAAACTGGTCGTTGAAAGCTTACCTTTGGCCTATCGTACAGTCATTACATTGTTTTATCTGGAAGAGTTCTCGTATGCTGAGATCGAACAGATTACAGGAATGCCGGAAGGTACCGTCAAGAGTAATTTATTCAGGGCACGTGCAATTTTAAAAGAAAAACTGATGAATACCTCGTTAAATAAAAGATAATGGATACAAAACCGGGAACTAATTTTGAAAATGATCGATTGCTGGATAAGCTGTTGATGGAAGATCCGGGTTATCTATTACCGGAAGATTTTGCAGATCATCTGGTTAAAAAGATCAGGATTCAACTATCGTTTAAACAATATATTACAGAGTTTTTGACTATTCTGGGTGCGGTTATTGGTATTATCGTTGCCTTTGGAGGTACCTGCTATTTTATCAATGAAGAAAATTTCATTGAGATAAAGTCAATACTATTCAATAACTACACGCTGGTTATTGCAATGTTTGTACTCTTTATCTTTTTTATGGATAGGGTTTTGCTGAAGATGTTAAACCAATTGAAATAAGTGTTTTATTTCCTTAATTCGAAATTCTGTCCCAGATAGACCTTCCTTACTTGCTCGTCATCGGCCAACTCCTGCGAAGTACCGGCCTTAAGCACTGAACCTTCAAACAAAAGATATGCCCGGTCTGTAATGGTTAGGGTCTCGTGTACATTGTGATCGGTGATCAGAATGCCTATGTTGCGTTCCTTCAGCTTTGAAACTATCGCTTGAATGTCTTCTACAGCAATGGGGTCAACACCGGCAAATGGTTCATCGAGCAAGATAAATTTCGGATCAACAGCCAGGGCACGGGCAATCTCTGTTCGGCGACGTTCACCTCCTGACAATTGAATACCCAGACTCTTGCGTACATTTTGAAGACTGAATTCTGTTATCAGTTGCTCGAGCCGGTCTTTTTGTTCTTCCTTACTAAAAGAAGTAAATTCAAGCACTGCTTTAATGTTGTCTTCTACACTCAACTGACGAAAGACAGAAGCTTCCTGAGCCAGGTATCCGATACCATTTTGAGAACGCTTGTACATCGGCAGTGTAGTAATTTCTTCATCATCAAGAAATACTTTTCCCGAAAACGGTTTAATCAAGCCCACAATCATATAAAATGAAGTCGTCTTACCGGCACCGTTGGGTCCGAGCAATCCAACAATCTCACCTTGTCTTACTTCAACAGAGACTTTATTGACAACAGTACGATTACGATAAATTTTTACGAGATCCTGGGTTCTTAAGATCATGGGTTATTAAAATTGTTGGATGCAAAAGTAATGATTTTAAGCGCCACGACAAAGAAGTAGTCAAGATTAGAGGTCGAAAACCATGGAAACCATAATACCGAACTTTTTAGCGTTGGGATTGTCGAGATGCGAAAGTCGCCATACCCCGTCTATCCTGATAAAACGAAAAATATTCTCAACACCCACACCTGCTTCAAAATAGGGTTTACGCAAATCTGAAGTCCCGGCAGGCAGCACATTGAAGCTTAAATTCTGAGGACTTATGGTACCCACAACTCCCTTTACCCAGGCCAACTCACGCCATTTAAGCTTACGCATCAGAGGAATGTGATTGAGGAACAAACCACTGAAGTGATGTGTGTAACTGAAGTTTATATATTTATCACTTACGAATTCATAATAATTCATCAGATTAAATGCAGATTCGTCAAACCAGTAAGTTTCATTTCCCGGTTGTATTTTAAGGAGAGTATAAGGAACAGTTCCCCAAACTTTACCGGCTTCGATGGTGTATTTTGACCATCCCCAGGTAAGGATATTGAACCAGTGTTCACTCCTGATCTGAAAACGATGATATTCATACTGACTACCGAAAAGTTTAGCCGGGCTGTATCCATATTGAAATTCCACTATTGGATATTTAGCGCCAAGACTTGTACGGTCAAACTCACCCAATATCAATTTTTCGCCAATTGCAATACGAGTACTAATACTAAACTCTGTCGTTGAAATACTTGGATGCATGACTGTATCTCCTGAAATCGGCTCCCTCACTTGAAATGGCCCACTCATCGGGGCATATAGCTTACGGTGATTGATCGAAATGGTGTTTAATAACCCTGTAAACCATTCATGATCATAATATACTTTATACTGATCAACCATGGAAAGCTTGTTTGCCAGACTTCGTCTGAATAGAGAAGCGAGTAAGAAATCTTCCCGGAAAGCATTCAGACTCGTTCCAAGTTGTTCAATGTCATGGGTCACACTTCCTCCAATTGCCCTGCGGGGATTCTTGGAGAGCATAAATAAAGCGCCGGCATTATACTTAAATTCCTGATCCTTGGTGCCGTATGCGACATGCCCTGTCAGCTGGATTGTTTTACTAAAATCATAACTGGTATGTCCCCCTATTCTGAAACGGGTTCCCTCAAGATTATTAAAACTAAGCAACGACATATAAGGTCCCCAATCGAAATTGCCGCGATAATAATACCCGCTGGTAACCATCTGAATGATATTCAGGTAAGTATTAAATATCGGCATTTTCTGCAGAGTATCAATCATATGATAGATTGTCTTTTCCTTGAGAGAAAGCTCTTCATGACGGTTTGCATTCCAGAATTTATCATCCTTTATCAATGCATCCGGTTCTACGACAGTACTGACAGGCTGATTGTAGAATTTTGAATCTTTTGGCTGGTTCAAAACAAAATTGCGATATGTAGTCGTCTTGGTACCATAGAATCCCAGGTTCTTTTTGGTTTTTTCAAGAATGTTAAAGTCGGCGATCATCTTATCACGGCTCAACATCCAGTAAACACCAATTTTTTCGTATTCCTGACTCAGTTGCAAGTCATTGATGAAATTCATATTCACGTCATGCGACATTTGCATGTCGATGCTCTTTACTGCAAAGGTGGTATCATTGATCCAGAGGGTTCCTGAAAAGGTGTATTCCTGTTTGCGTTTAGGCCGGAAAGTAACTTTATAACACCACATATTATCGACCCGGGCACTATCGAGAAGGAAATACTTATAAAATTCTAAACCAAAGCCGGCAACAGGGCTCACGAAGTTTTTCTGAAACAGGTTGATATAGTTGTCATAGATATTCACATTCTGGACCAGATCGCCAAGAAACTGTGCATAACTTGCATCATTTATACCGGAAATCTTGTTAGCCTTGACTTTTTCGATAGAAGCTTTTGGATTCTTACGATAGAAAACATCGGAAAGGGTCTCAGAGATAAATATGGGCAGGTAGGTTTTGCCGTTCACCGAAGAGGTGTCCACGTAGTTGAAGATAAATTTAAAAGGTTTTAAGATTTTTTGGTTTTTAAATTTATCGGTAATATTGTTGGCATCCAACTGGATTTTATTATATGCTTCATACTGGTATGCATCCAACCTTTCCCTGTCATTGTTTTTCTTATTGGCAATGACCTTATGCATAAATTTTATAGCAGGATTTTCACCGGGAGTGATAACAACGGTGTTTAGTAAAACAGATAGTGGTTCAAGGCTGACATTGATGACCTGGAATTTAAATTTTACTACCGAAACAATTTTAGGTTTATAACCTATCATAGAGAATACAAGAGAGTCCTTGGCATTTTTGGTTTCGAGAGAGAACTTTCCGTCAAGGTCACAATTAGTGCCAATGGTTGTCCCTTTAAAAACGACACTGGCCAATGGCAAAGTCTCTCCTGTAGCTGCATCCTTAACTATTCCGGTTAATTTGGTAAGTTGAGCAAAGCAAAGTACAGGCAATGAAAATATTACAAATAATAACAGGATCTTTTTTTTCATAATAACCGCTTTTATACTAACGTACCGTTAAAATATAATGTGCGCAAAGATTTTTAATTAAATGTTTTCGTGAGTTATTTAGACCCAATTGAAGCGTTTTGGTTTAATGCATCCCAAAATTCAATTGCACGTCTTGTGTGGGGTATAACAATTGTGCCACCCACTAAATTTGCAATAGCTATTGTTTCAAAAAGTTCTTTTTCACTAACTTTTAATTCATGACATTTTTGAATATGATACTTTACACAGTCATCACATCTCAATACCATTGAAGCAACCAAACCTAATAGTTCTTTGGTCTTTTCAGATAATGCCCCTTCCTTGTAAGCATTGGTATCAATATTATATATTCTTTTAATGACCAAATTATCAGCTGATAATATCCGATCATTCATCTTTTCCCTATAATCATTAAATTCTTTTACCAAGTCACTCATAGTTTAAGAAGTATTAAATAGTAGTAAATAACACCTGTTAATTATATTTTGTTTCAAAAACAATACAATTAAAAAATGTTCGTTTATTGATATCGGTATATATTTAAGAACCATTGCAAAGGTAATCAATAATATAATTACAGTTTAATGAGCGACTTTTCAAACAAACTCGGTTAATTGTCAAATTATTATTTTTATAAAATATAACGTTGATGTTATTGTTGCTATTTTGTCTGGAGAGAAACTAATTTAAAATAATTCATAAAAGAGTTTTTTTTACAAACAGAAGTTGATATTTATAGTTAACTTTGTATTAAGCACCTTAACACGGAATCTTTAATTATCATACCGACTGGCCCGGAAGGTCAGTGATGTGAATTTAAAACAAGAATTTCAAATAAGCGGTTGGCAAATAAATTAATTTCAAAAATGGCGTACAAGCAGGATTATCCTCTACACGATTTACTAAAAAAATTCTTTGGGTTTGAAACTTTCAAAGGTACACAGGAGGCTATAATCAAGAATCTTATGTCTGGCAATGATACATTTGTTATCATGCCTACTGGAGGTGGTAAATCATTATGTTACCAATTACCCGCTTTGGTCTTAAACGGCACAGCCATCATCATCTCACCCCTCATTGCATTGATGAAGAATCAGGTTGATGCAATTCGTAATTTTGGATCAGTTACAGGCATTGCACATGTATTAAACTCATCACTTACAAAGGCTGAGATCTTACAGGTGAAAGCAGACATGACCAGTGGACACACCAAATTATTGTATGTGGCTCCTGAATCTCTAACGAAAGATGAAAACGTTGCATTTTTAAAAGATATTGACATATCCTTCTATGCCATTGATGAGGCACATTGTATTTCAGAATGGGGACATGACTTTAGACCGGAATACAGACGTTTACGCCCAATCATCGAACAGATTGGAAAGAAGGTACCCATCATTGCTTTGACAGCTACTGCTACCCCAAAGGTTCAGCAGGACATCCAGAAAAACCTGAACATGATGGATGCTAATGTCTTTAAATCTTCATTTAACCGGCCAAACCTCTATTATGAAGTACGACCTAAAAATGAGGATGTTTCTAAAGAGATTATCAAATACATTAAACAAAATAGCGGGAAATCAGGTATTGTTTATTGCCTGAGTCGTAAGAAGGTTGAAGAAATTGCTGAAACATTACAGGTAAACGGAATTAAAGCTCTCCCTTATCATGCCGGACTCGATTCTGCTACAAGGGTAGAAAACCAGGACAAGTTTCTGATGGAAGAAGCCGATGTAATTGTTGCTACGATTGCGTTTGGTATGGGAATTGACAAACCGGATGTACGTTATGTTATCCATCATGATATACCCAAAAGCCTTGAAGGCTATTATCAGGAAACGGGACGGTCGGGTCGTGATGATGGTGAAGGGAATTGTATTACTTTTTATAGTTATGACGATATCGTCAAACTAGAAAAATTCATGAAGGGGAAACCGGTAGCCGAACAGGAAATAGCAAACCAACTCTTATTAGAGACTGTCGCATACGCAGAATCATCTGTATGCCGGCGTAAACAGCTTCTTCATTATTTTGGAGAGCCTTACGACCATGAAAACTGTGGAAATTGTGATAATTGTCTGCAACCTAAAACACGTATGGAAGGTATGGAATATATTGAGCTGGTGCTTGAAACTGTAATCGCAGTTAAGCAACAGGAAAAAGCCAAACAGATTACTCAGATATTACTGGGTAAGTCGTCGGCAACTATCAAAGCATCTAAATACGATAAACTCGAGACCTATGGAAAGGGTTCGGATAAAGATGAAAAGTTCTGGGATGCTGTAATACGTCAGGCTCTGATAGAACTTCTTTTGGTCAAGGACATTGATAATTATGGATTACTCAGGGTAAGCCCGGAAGGTCATAAATTTCTTAAGAAACCCTATTCTTTTAAGATTATCTGTGAAGATCCAGCCGAAGAATCAGAAGATGGTGACTTCTTTGCAGGAGCAGGCGCTCATACATCAACAGCAGATCAAACCTTGTTTTCTTTGTTGAAAGATTTAAGAAAAGATATTTCCAGAAAAGAAAGTATCCCACCTTTTGTGATTTTTCAGGATCCATCGCTCGAAGACATGGCCATCCAGTATCCTATCACGATGGATGAGCTGAAACAAATTACTGGTGTAGGTGCAGGAAAGGCATTGAAGTACGGTAAACCATTTCTGGATCTGATGAAAAACTATGTAGAGGAAAACGAGATTATCCGCCCGATGGATATGGTCGTTAAATCTGTAATTAACAAGTCAGGCCTCAAAGTGTATATCATTCAGAATATCGACAAAAAGATAGCGCTTGAAGAAATTGCCTATTCAAAGAACATGACGCTTACTGAGTTATTAACTGAAATAGAAAGAATTGTTTCATCGGGTACACGTCTTAATCTTTCGTATTATCTCGACGAATTTGTAGATCCCTATCATCAGGAAGAAATCTTTGAATATTTCAGAACGGCAGAGAGTGATTCAGTAGAAGATGCTCTGGTCGACCTGGGTGAAGATGAGTTTACTGAGGAGGAAATCAGACTCATGCGGATAAAATTCATGTCCGAAGTTGGTAATTAATACCATTTATTCATAATGCTTGCATATTTCAACGACTGGCTTAACTTTGCACAATTAAGTCAGTCGTTGTTTTTTAACATAAACCATTAATCAAATGTCAGAAGAACTGAACCAGGAAACGCCATCAGTAGAATCAAACTGCGAGGCAACAGAAAAAAAAGCCAATCTCAATCTGATTATAAGTATTGTATTGGGTGTATTAGTAATTGTTCTCTTTATCCTCCATTTTACGGGCGGTAAGAGCAACTCGCAGATAGTAACGGCTGCAACAACTGCTTCAAGCGGCAAGATAGCATTTATCAATTCAGACTCTATCCTTTCGCAATATGCTATGGCTAAAGAAATTAAGGCCCAGCTTGAAGATAAAGTCAAGAAGGTACAATCTGAACTTGCAACCCGTGAAGCATCTTTTCAGAAAAGGGTAAAAGATTTTCAAGATAAGATGCAGGCTAAGTCAGTCACGCAGGAGCAGGCTCAGAAAACAAATGATCAACTGACCCAGGAAAAACAATCACTTGATGGTTTGAGTAACCAATATCAACAACTTATTGCTCAACAACAACAGGAATTGACGATTGCACTGCACGATACCATTACCAACTTTCTGAAACGATTTAACAAGGATGTCAAATTTGACTACATCCTCAATTTCCGTAATGGTGGTGATTTACTTTTTCAGAATCCAGGTCTTGACATCACCGATGTCGTGTTGAAAGGATTGAATGAAGATTACAAGAAACACAATAAAGGAAAATAATCGAATGAAAAAGGGCATTCTTATTGCCATTTTTAGTCTTTTCCTCGTGTCGGGATTCATTGGTTGCCATAATGGGTCCCGACATGTGGAAATTTTATCCCGCGACACGCTTATCGATGTTCTAGCTGATCTGCACATATCCGAAAGTGCATATCGTCTAAATTCGTCAGGACCGGTCCTTCAAAATACTATTCACAGGAATGCTTACTGTGAATGGGTTATGCAAAAACATCACATCACTTTTCAACAATTTGATACTAGTTTCAAGTATTATCTGAATGATAATGAGAGGTTTTCTAAAATGTATGACCAGGTTATCAATAAGATTAAACAGAAGGAATTAGAAAACAAGAGAACCCCGAAAGAGGAATTGGTTAGAAAAGATTCCATTCATAAGGATTCATTACAGAAAGTTGTCCTACAGAAGGCTGCATTTAAAAAAGATTCAATAAGAATTGATTCAATTAATAAGGTAAACCTTAAGAAGATATCTATTCAAAAAGAGGCCGCCAGGAAAGACTCGATCAAGAATGCGGCAACGAAGAAGGCATCCTACAAAAAGGAAGAAATGATGAATGAATCATTGAAGAAATCACTTTCCAAAAATGACTCCGTCAAGAATGCTGTTCTGAAGAAATCTTCAAAAAAGGAAGAAATGATGAATGAATCATTGAAGAAATCTCTTCCTAAAAAAGACTCGGTTAAACAAGATCCGGTTAAAAATAACAAAACGATCAAACCGGTAATTAAAAAGAATCCATCAACAGGTGTTAAATGAAAATAGCCGGTATAGCCGGCTATTTTCATTTAACTTATACCTTGTTTCATTAGTCATTCAGAATTTTTTCCATCAAGCGGTCGACCAGGCGACTTGCTCCAATCCTGAATAAAGAATTATTCAACCATTCCTTTCCAAGAATTTTTTCTACCAGCTTAGTATATAACATTGCCTGCATTGGATCAGAGATGCCTCCTGCTGGCTTAAATCCAATCCTGACACCGGTTGCTTTGAAATGCTCCTTAATGCACATCAGCATCACGCAAGCAGCTTCGGGAGTTGCTGCAGGCTGGATCTTCCCTGTCGAGGTCTTGATAAAATCAGCACCGGCATCGATAGCAAGCATCGATGCAATTTTAATGTTAGTCAATGAACCAAGTTCACCCGTTTCGAGTATCACCTTGAGGTGGGCATCGCCACAAGTTTCTTTCAGCATTGCTATCTCGTCGTATACTTGCAAATAGTCTCCTTCGAGAAAAGTGCCTCTAGAAATAACGATATCAATTTCATCGGCTCCTTGTTCTACAGCATACTCTACTTCGGATACTTTAAGATGTAAAGGAAGTTGTCCGGATGGAAATCCAGCCGCTACTGAAGCAACTTTAATTCCGGTACCTGCAAGAATGTCGGCAGCCAATGCTACAAAAGGCGGGTAGACACACACTGCGGCGACACCTCTGATTCTGTCACCCATTCCGGGTAATGAAAGTCCTTTATCACACAGTTGTTCAATTCGCTCGGAATTATCACTGCCTTCCAGAGTTGTTAAATCGACAAAATTAAGCATGTTTATTAACTGATCCCTGTCAGGGAATCCTGTTGCTTCAATTTCTTCTTTTACAGCTTCAATCGTCTTTTGAACGTCTTTCTCGTCAACCGGCAAGATTGTTGAAATATCGATCATGTTTTATAATTTTAAATGTTTTGCTTAGCGCTATCAAAGATACATATAATGCAAACAGGGTAAGCCGGTGGCTTACCCTGTTTGTCATTAATCGTAACCGAAATGACGTAGCGTGCGCTCATCATCACGCCAATCCTTCGTGACTTTTACAAACAACTCCAAAAAAACTTTCTGATCTAAAAAGACTTCGATATCTTTTCGAGCATCTGTTCCCAGACGTTTGATCGCAATGCCGCCTTTCCCGATCAGTATACTTTTCTGCGTATCGCGTGCAACATGAATCGTGGCTGCAATGCGTGTTATTTTTGGTTCTTCAACAAAAGTTTCAATGATTACCTGTGCTGAATATGGGATTTCCTGCTTGTACAAGAGCAATATCTTTTCACGGATAATTTCTGAAACGAAGAATCGCGTACTGCGATCGGTCAGTTCATCCTTTGGATAATAAGGTGGACTTTCAGGCAAAAGTTCTACTATTTTATTTAAAATAGCTTCAATATTGAATTTATGCAATGCAGAAACCGGGATACAGGTTGCATCAGGAAATATTGCCTGTAACTCTGCAATTTTCTTAAATGCCACATCCTGTTCACATTGATCAACCTTATTGATTAATATGATAACGGGAACAGTTGCCTTTCGAATGCGTTGAATATTTTCTTCTTCAATCTCTTTTTCTTTTACTTCAGTCACAAAAAGAATGATATCAGCATCCTCAATTGCTCCTTCTACAAACTTCATCATGGATTTATGCAATTCATAATGAGGCTTCACGATACCGGGGGTATCGGAGAAAACTATCTGATAATCATCACTATTAACTATACCCAGGATCCGATGACGTGTTGTTTGAGCCTTGGGTGTGATGATGGATAATTTCTCTCCAACCATGGCATTCATAAGTGTTGATTTACCGACATTTGGTTTGCCAATTATATTGACAAATCCCGCTTTGTGTTCCATTGTTAGAAATTATTCTTTAAAATTATTTGTTTTGCAAAGAAACTACTTATATCTTTGCAACCGTAAACAAGAGACATAAAAACATTTAAAAGATATAGTGCGGGATGGAGCAGTGGCAGCTCGTTGGGCTCATAACCCAAAGGTCGTAGGTTCGAATCCTGCTCCCGCTACTACGACAAGGAACCAGAAATGGTTCCTTTTTTTACATTTGTCAAAATTAAAAAGGATTATTTCCGTTTTGAATTAAAGTACCTGAACCATGAGTAATATAGTAGCAATTGTTGGAAGACCGAATGTCGGCAAATCAACACTTTTTAACCGTTTGGTCGGAGAACGTGATGCGATAGTCGATGCAACCAGTGGTGTTACACGTGACAGGCATTACGGGAAATCTGAATGGATTGGTTTTGAATTCTCCGTCATCGATACAGGAGGATACCTGGTCGGTTCAGATGATGAATTTGAAGGAGAAATCCGCAAACAAGTTCAATTGGCAATCGAAGAATCCGATGTCATTCTTTTTCTGGTTGATGTCACCGAAGGCGCTACCCCAATGGATGAGGATGTAGCTGACATGCTGCGCAGGCAAAGCAAACCAGTTGTATTGGTGGCCAATAAAGTAGATACTCATATCCGTGGAAATGATGTTTCAGAATTTTATGCTTTGGGTCTTGGAGAGATTTATGGCATTTCATCAGTGAATGGATTAGGCACCGGTGACTTATTAGACGAAGTGGTAAAGAATTTCGACAAGTCGCCTGATGAGGAAGAGGATGATGATCTCCCAAAAATATGTGTAGTAGGACGCCCTAATGTTGGTAAATCGTCATTTATCAATGCCTTGCTGGGTGTTGAGAGAAATATCGTTACCCCGATTGCAGGCACAACCCGCGATTCGATTTATACCCGTTACAAGACATTTGGTTTCGATTTTTATTTGGTCGACACTGCAGGATTGCGCAAGAAGACTAAAGTTTCTGAAAACATTGAATTTTATTCGGTGATGCGTTCAATCCGTACTATCGAAAAAAGTGATATCTGTATCGTGATGATAGACGCTACTCAAGGGTTTGAAGCTCAGGATTTGAATATCTTTTCACTGGCTGAACGAAACCGGAAAGGAATTGTGATTCTGGTTAACAAATGGGATTTGGTCGAAAAGGATCACAATACCCATCTTGAATTTGAAGAAAAAATCCGTGAGAAGATTGCCCCATTCAATGATGTTCCTATCATATTCACTTCGGTGATCTCGAAACAACGCATTTTTAAAGCGCTCGAAACTGCACTGGAAGTTTACAAGAATTACAACCAGGAAATCAGTACTTCTAAACTGAACGACTGGATGCAACCCATTCTGGCAGCCACACCACCAACTGCACATAAAGGCAAGCTGGTAAAAATCAAATACGTCACCAAACTACCAACCAGGTTCCCTGCATTTGTATTCTTTGCCAATCTGCCTCAGTATGTCAGAGACTCATACAAACGTTTTTTAGAAAATCAACTCCGCGAACATTTCAATTATACCGGAGTCCCGCTCGAAATATTCATTCGTAAAAAATAGTCAGGTGCCTGATTCCTTACGCATAGATAAATGGTTGTGGACTGTTCGCTTTTATAAAACACGCAGTCTTGCTACCGATGCATGTAAAGCCGGAAAAATAAAAATAGAAGGCCAAAGCATAAAGCCTGCGCGCGAGTTAAAAAGAGATGATATCATATCGATCAGTCAGGGTTCGATCATCAGAACTGTAAAAGTACTTGGCTTCCCTCCCAACCGGCAACCTGCCAAACTTATACTTCAATATCTGGAAGACCTTACTCCACAGGAGATGTATGACAGGCAAAAAATGCTGAAAGAAACCAGGACAGAGTTTCGACCAAGGGGTCTTGGCCGCCCCACTAAAAAGAGCCGCCGCCTCATCGACAGGTTAAAAGATGATGATAGTCAGAAAGATTGGGAAGAAGAATAAGACACAAACTATAATCAATTTCTTTGTAGAGACGCAAGATTTTGCGTCTCGATGATTGAATATTTTTTTTAATAAACCATCAGGACAAGCCCTTTCAGGTATTGTCCTTCCGGGTGAAATATATTGATAGGATGATCTGCGGGCTGAGTAAGCTGATGCAGAATTTTAATTTCTCTTCCGGCCTCAATGGCTGCCGCTGTAACTGCTGAATAAAATTGCTGGCGATCAACAACCTGTGAACAGGAGAAAGTAAACAGAATTCCTCCAGGAGCGATTTTCTCCATCGCTTGTCTGTTTAACTTAACATATCCCTTTATTGCTTTATGCCTGGCATCCATATGTTTTGCAAAAGCAGGAGGATCCAGTACAATCAAATCATATTGTTCTTCCATTTCGTCAAGATACTGTTTTGCATCCATGGTAAAAACTTCATGCCGTCCATCATTCAAACCATTTAACTCAACATTTCGCCTGACCCCTTCAATGGCCTTTGCTGAACTATCGACTGAATGTACCAACTTAGCGCCAGCAGTCAATGCATAGATTGAAAACCCACCAGTGTAACAAAAAGCATTCAGTACCTTTCTGTCTGATGCGTAACGTTGGATTAATTTCCGGTTTTCCCGTTGATCTAGGAAGAACCCGGTCTTCTGTCCTTCTTCCCAATTGGCGTGAAAATGCAAGCCATTTTCTATAACATCTTCAGTTCCCGATTGGCCAAACAAATAGCTATCTTCCAATTTAAAATCAGTATAACGGGCCATCGTGTCTGAACTCTTGTCAAAAACAGCTTTCAACGATTCTCCGTATTGAACTTTTAAAGCTGCCGTTATCAAAGCTTTGGCATCGTGCATAAATGCGGAATGCGATTGAAATACAGCAGTCCCGTTATAAAAATCAATAATCAAACCCGGTAACAGATCTCCTTCAGAAAAAACAAGACGGTAACAATTGGTATCCTGATTATTAACGAGTCCGGCTGACTGGCGAAGTTTATAAGCTTTGTTGATCTTTTCGTTCCACCATTCCTGGTCGGGATCAACTTGTTTAAAAGAGCAGATTTTAACTGCAATTGAACCCGGTAAGGCATAACCGGAAGCCAGAAAAGGACCCTTCTCAGCAAAAACTTCCACCCACTCCCCTTCTTTGATGCCAGCATCTGCACTTTTCACAGCACCTGAAAATATCCATGGATGAAAACGACGAACGGCCTCATCATGGCCGTTCATTAATATGATTTTACGGTAGTTGCCCATCTTTTCTGTTTTATGCAAAGGTAAGAAGAAACGATGAAGAATCACATCCCTTTATCTGTTGAACAATAAACGTTCACCCCTCACACTATCATTAAATACGCCATTTTCGTAAGCTAATTGCCCATTGATAAAGGTATGGGTCACTTTGGAATTAAAGGGTAAACCATCAAAAGGAGACCAACCGCATTTGTAATAAATATTTTTAGATGATACGGTCCATGCATTATCCATATCCACAAGAACCAGGTCGGCTTTGTAACCTTTACGAATAAACCCACGGTCTGCAATCTGAAAGCAAATTGCAGGGGCATGACACATCTTTTCAACAACCTTTTCCACAGTGATCTTACCCTGCCGACTCATTTCAAGCATAGCAATCAGAGAATGCTGAACCATAGGGCCACCCGAAGGCGCATTAAAATAAGTGTTATTTTTTTCGGCATAGGTATGTGGAGCATGATCAGTTGCAATCACATCTATCCGGTCTTCCAGTAAACTCTCTAATAGGATTTTCCGGTCTAGTTTTGTCTTAATAGCCGGATTCCATTTTATAAACATCCCTCGCTGATCATAATCCTCATCACAAAACCAAAGATGATGTATACAAACTTCAGCTGTTATCCTTTTCTTTTCCAAAGGAAGATCATTGTCAAACAATACCATTTCATGTCCGGTAGAAAGATGTAAAACATGAAGGCGTGTATTGAATTTACGAGCCAGATTAACAGCCAGTGATGAAGATTTATAACAAGCTTCTTCACTGCGTATCAATGGGTGAGCCTCAACAGGAATATTCTCACCGTACTTCTTTTTAAAAACTTCAGTGTTCGTCCTGATGGTAGTTTCATCCTCACAATGAGTGGCTACCAATAACGGCGCCTTTTCAAAGATTGCTGCTAAAGTGTCGGGGTCATCAACCAGCATATTCCCAGTGGAAGCACCCATGAATACTTTAATCCCGCAAACATTCTTTGGATTGGTCTTCAAAACCTCTTCCAGATTATCATTTGAAGCACCCATGTAAAATGAGTAGTTTGCAAAAGATTTCTCCGCTCCCAATTTATATTTGGCCTCTAACAATTTCTGAGTGAGTGTCTGAGGATTGGTGTTAGGCATATCCATAAATGAAGTGACACCACCTGCCACCGCAGCTTTACTTTCAGTTTGAATATCTCCTTTTGAAGTAAGTCCCGGTTCACGAAAATGAACCTGATCATCAATTACGCCAGGTAAAAGGTAGCTTCCTTTGGCATCAATCACCATTGTACCTTTTACAATAAGTGGTTTTTGTTTCAAATCTTCTTCAAAAATGTCTGTAATCAGGTCATTGGTGATGGAAACGGCACCCTTAAATACCCGGCCTTCATTGACAATATGTGCATTTATGATGAGTATGCTGGATGAATCATTCATGGTAATATCTTTTAACAAAGTTAAGTACAAAAAAAGAAAAAAGTGTGAGTATCTGAAAAGAAGTCAATCCAATAAATAAAAAAGACAAGGTGATTAGACCTTGCCAAATAAATAACCCAACAGATTATTTGTTCATAAAGTTTAACTAATTTTCTTCACTTTTTTAAATATCAACTGGATAACTCCCCAGGCGGCTTCTTTAAAAATGTGGGTACTCATTTTGGATTGTCCTGCAGTACGATCTGTAAATATGATCGGAACCTCAATTATTTTAAAACCCATTTTCCAGGCTGTATATTTCATTTCGATCTGAAAACCATAACCCATTAAACGGACCTTATCAAAATCAATGGTCTCCAATACCTTACGGGTATAGCATTTAAAACCGGCTGTAGTATCCATAATCGGTAATCCAGTTACTTTCCTTACATAAATGGAAGCTACATAAGACATCAAGACACGACCCATTGGCCAGTTCACAACATTAACTCCTTTAATATACCGTGAACCAATAGCCATATCTGCATGCTGATTTACACAAGCGTCATAAAGACGGATTAAATCATCCGGATTATGAGAAAAGTCGGCATCCATTTCGAAAATGTAATCATATGGATGATTCAATGCCCATTTAAATCCATGGATGTAGGCTGTTCCAAGTCCTAATTTGCCTTTACGCTCTTCAATAAAGAGCTGACCAGGAAATTCAGACATTAATTTTTTTACAACAGCTGCAGTTCCATCGGGAGAATTATCTTCGATAACCAATACATCAAATTTCTTTTCCAAAGAAAACACTTTACGTAAAATACGCTCGATATTTTCAATTTCATTATATGTGGGTATGATTACCAGGCTATCACTCACTTTATTAAATTTAATTAAGATGCAAATTTAAATTATTCAGTCAAGAAAACGCAGATTCTTAAAATGAATTAGTAAACATTTAACAGTTATTTGATAATTCAATTTTTGAATCATTTTTTCCTGTTATCAGGTTACAAAGATAATCAGATAAGATGACGTGGAATAGCTTTCCTTCTTATCTTTACAAGCAAAAGAATTTTATTGTGATACGCACCCAGAATCTTAAACGTGTTTTTAGTACCGATGAGGTAGAAACGATTGCACTTGAGCAGGTTAATATTGAAATCAAAGAAGGTGAATTTGTAGCTATCATGGGTCCCAGTGGATGTGGAAAATCAACTTTGCTCAATATATTAGGACTTCTTGATTATCCATCAGAAGGAAACTACTACTTTATGAAGACAGATGTTACCAATTATCCTGAAAGGAAAAAAGCATTGCTTCGCAAAAGTCATATCGGTTTTGTATTCCAGAATTTTAATCTCATCGAAGAGCTTACCATCTATGAAAATATTGAGTTACCCCTCATTTATTTAGACATCGATAACAAAGAACGTCGCCATAAAGTAGAAGCCATTATGGAAGAAATGCGCATTACCCATCGACGGAACAATTTCCCCTCTCAGCTTTCGGGTGGTCAGCAACAAAAAGTAGCTGTAGCCCGCGCAGTTGTTGCTCAACCACGTTTAATACTTGCTGATGAGCCAACTGGAAATCTTGACTCTACCAATGGTGAAGAAGTAATGAACCTTCTTTCCAGACTCAACAACAGTGGGACTACGATTGTAATGGTAACTCACTCGCAGAGAGATGCCGAATACAGTAGACGCATATTACATCTCTTCGATGGAAAAATTGTTACAGAGAATATCCGTCAACCTTTTTATCTCTAACCTACACTATTATGTTGTATCACTGCATCAAGCTCGTCTTTCATAACATTACACGAAACAAATTCTATTCGTTTCTGAATATAATTGGATTAACAGTAGGACTTGTCTCGGCAGTATTCATAATGATGTACATACTTGATGAACTTTCATACGACAAATACAATGTAAAATACGACAGGGTTTACCGAATCGAGAGTAAGTTAAATATAAATGGAAAAGTAAGCAGGTATGCTAAAGTACCGGGACCTTATGCAACCACACTCAAAGAGATGACCTCATCGATCGAAAAAATTGCCCGTTTTCATCAATTACGCAGTGTTGTCCTCAGAGCCAATGAGAGGATGTATACAGAAACCGAAATCTATTTTGCCGACCAATCTGTATTCGATGTTTTTACTTTCCATCGGATATTTGGAAATTTAAACCGTGCACTCACAAGCCCTTTCACGGCCGTTTTAACCCGTTCAACAGCTGAAAGGTATTTCGGAGAAGCGAATCCGGTCGGGAGGCATATCACCACTACCAATAATAAAAAATATCTGATTACGGCAGTCATTGAGGATCTACCCTATAACTCACACCTCAATTTTGATGGTCTGTTCTCATTAGTCACTTTGAAAATCAATAATTCCAACAACCAACCCGATAGTAAACAGGCCTGGAATTACTGGTATATGAATTGTTACAGCTATATATTAATGAAGCCGGGCGCTGATATCAATCAGCTTAATGCAGTAAGCAACAGACTGTATAAGCAATACATGGAAAATGAAGGACGAAAATTTAATGCACATTACAATCCCATTTTCACTCCTATTTCAGATTTACATCTGAATAATAGTTTTCAGGAAGATCAACAAACCGGTAACAAAAGTACGCTTTATGTCTTTTTTGGAATTGCACTTTTGATATTGATACTGGCATCAATAAATTACATGAATCTGGCAACAGCAAGATCGGTAAGTCGGACCCGCGAAGTAGGAATTCGCAAAATGCTAGGTTCAATAAGGATTTTGATAATACGACAATTTATCATCGAAGCGCTTGTCTTCTTTTTTATTGCAACCATTTTCACCCTGGTTGCAGTCGAATTATTGTTGCCTTCTTTTAATTTTCTGGTCGATAAAGAAATCAGCTTCAACCCTTTGCAAAGACCTATCCTTATATTGGGAATTTTCCTGATTAGCTTGTTAACCGGAGTGGTATCCGGCTTTTATCCTGCTAATTACCTGTCACGTTTTGAACCGGTGTCAATTCTTCGTGGAAACTTCAGACAAAGTAATACCGGAACAAGCTTAAGGAAAGGATTGGTGACACTACAACTCGTTATTTCAATATTACTAACCTATGGATCAATTTGTGCCTACAATCAATACAACTTCCTGAACAATAAATACCCCGGTTTCGATCATGATAACGTTGTGACTACTGATCTCCGCGATGTTTCATTCTTTAAAAAATATCCTGTTTTCCGTGAAACCTTACTCAGGAAACCAGGAATTATTGCAGTGACAACCAGTTCGGGGATACCGGGAAAATTGCATGGCCTGATGGTTGTAAAGACAGAACAACGGGATACCTTGAAAGATTATGCAATAAGATATATGGAAGTGAACGAGTCCTTCTTCCGGTTATATAAACTGACCTTCTCTGACGGGCACATCCCAAAAGATACTGCAAAATATAAAAATTCAGTGGTTATCAATGAAACGGCAGCTTTAAAACTTGGCTGGCCGGGCAATGCGATTGGGAAACGCATATTGATGGCCAATAATAATGATACAACCAGATACGATACACTCAATATTGCTGCAGTAGTCCGTGATTTTAATTACGATTCTTTTCAAAGTGCAATTGAACCACTTATGATGTTTCTTAGTTTGAAAAGAGAGACGTTTATCAGTGTGAAAAGCAGTGAGACTTCGTCACAAAATCTTATTCCAGTAATCAACCAAACAGCCCGTGACCTTGGCCTGAAAACTTCTCTGAACTGTATTTCTTTGGACGATATTTTAAAACAACAATATTCTCCCGAACAAAAACTTTCAGAACTTCTCAGCATCTTTGCTTTCCTGTCAGTGTTTATCGCGGCTATTGGACTCTTAGGCCTTTCTTCATTCACTACCGAGAAAATGGTTAAAGAAAATGGTATTCGCAAAGTATTGGGCGCAACCCCGAATCAAATCTCAATACGACTCATTGCTGAAGTGTTTAGACCTGTAATTATCGCTTATTGCATAGCGGTACCGATTGCATGGATCGCAACAAGAATATGGCTTTCCGGATTTGCATTCCATTATGATGCTGGTCCACTCCTGTTTATTAGCACAGCGTTTATTACTATGATCTGGACACTTGCTGCTATGAGTTTTCATATCTTACGTTCTTCTTTTGCAAAACCATTTGAAGCGGTTAAATATGAATAGCGCTGTTCATTATCGAACACTTTAAATATATTATCGTACACTTTTTAGCTCCTAAAAAAAATCTCTTTTCTTATTTACTTGCATGAAAGTCACTTATGATTCTTGGCATGATTAATGTTAAATGAGTTTACATCAAAGAATGACTAGCAATTAAGCAAATCAACAAGAATCATCAATAAGCTCATATTAAACTCACGAATTACTACTGAACTGCTAGCTTCACTACTCATACTACACTTACTCGTGATTTTATCTTTTTGTTAACATTTGTTTGCGTTTCATTCGAAATCTGGTCCCGATTTTAACTGTCGGGACCAGTATTTCGAAGTTGAATGACCCCTTATCAACCACTTATATCAATCCAACAAACTTTAGCCGGCATCGAAAGCCGGCTTTTGTTTTTATACAGTTTTTAATGGATCAGTCTGAAAACATGGGGAAAGACTAAGGGATCAGATTATGCTTATTTCAGAAACAGATAGTCGGGGAATCTGAAAACACGATGAGGGGATGATAAATAAAAACAGATGAGATACTCAGGGGATGAAGAAAGGGTTCTCCGCACGATCTCCGCACCATTTCCGCACCTTCTCCGCACCTTCTCCGCTTATATGTAGCGGAAAAGGTGCGGAGAATGTGCAGAAATGGTGCGGTAAACGGATGGAGTATCTACCAATGGTCTGGGAATGGCCTCTAATTGATCCGCGAATCATCAAAAGATTAAACCAGTTCAATGAAAACAATGCTTAGAAAATACTTCCTTCTTTTACTCCCAGGTTTTCGGACTGGTCCGTTTTAATCAGATGACACGATGCCGCACTTTTGTTTTTGTAGCATTCCTGTCAATTTTTCCGGAAAGGGTATAAACAAACTCCGGAATAAAATAAATATCTTTTGGCTGTTGGTATTTAGGCCATTCCCGGATTAACTGCCTGATCTCATTTACAGGAATATGTTCTTCAGACGATGTCTGAATAAACACCACTACTTTTTCTCCAAGTCTTTCATTTTCCAAACCTGTAATAAAAAAAGGTAAAGGGATACAGGGTGAAAGCAATTTTTCAAGCTGTTCGGGATGGACTTTTACTCCACCTGAATTGATAACAAAGTCTGCTCTTCCAATCCATCGGAAACGGGTGTTTCCCTCCAGTTCGCAAATATCATTAGTTTGAAGTTGTTCAACTCCTAGTTGTTTAGCAGCTATTTGCAGACAACCCCGAGCGTCAAGGGAGAATCGGATGTTGTCAAGTCCTTCAAACCATTCAGAAGCATCCGGGCCGTTTAATGTCTTTATCGCAACGTGACTCATCGTTTCAGTCATACCGTAACTACTGTAGCACCTAACAGAATGAGCTGATAATTCTGTTTGCATATGATCTGAAACGGCTATACCTCCTATTAATAATATTTGGGTTTTATCCAGACATTTTTCATTCAAACAATGTTGAACCTGGATAGGAACCATTGCAGCAAACTTTACACTTTCATTTATGACCGATAACGGACACCCAACCGGGTTAACAGCAACCAGATTTAAACCCCTTTCTATTGCCCTGACCAGCATCATTTTACCGGCAATCTTTTCAGCCGACAGACACAACAAGGCACGGTCCATGGGTTTCAAACCGAAATAATCACAGGTCATCGAGGCAGACACCTTCATCAGTGATTTCGATAAATGAATAACCTGTGGTTTTCCGGTTGAGCCTGAAGTATGGACAGAAATGTCATCACCCTCACTAAACCATTGTTTTAGAAACATGAAAACTGCCTTCTGCCAATCCTCACCAAAAACCAACTGTTCGCTTTGAAGAACATCTTTTAGTTTTTGGGAAGAGAAAATATCATTTCCTATTTGCAGCGTGAAAGAGGGGTGCATTATTTAAAATTTAATTTGTTGCCAGTTGGTATCGGGATGATAAAAGAGTGCACCGTTCTTAACTACCAGTGGTGAAGTGAAGTTATTTTCGAAAAGTTGTCCGGTTCCCAATCCTTGCGGAAATGGATTCTCCAATGTATAGGTCCACTGTGCAATGGCATTTAAACCAATATTCGATTCAAGTGCAGAAGTAACCCACCACCCGATGTGAAGTTCATTGGCCATGTGAATCCATTCCAGAGATCCGCTAAATCCTCCGACCAGGGCTGGTTTTAAAATGATAAACTGAGGATGGATAGTAGTGAGCAATAAAATTTTGTCTTCATGGGTAAAACAATGAATGAGTTCTTCATCCAATGCAATTGGAATTGGTGTTAACAAACACAATTCTGCCATTTCTAACCACTGTCCCTGACGAATGGGTTGTTCAATTGAATGTATCTGATAATCAGATAACCTTTTTAATTTCTCTAACGCCTCCGTTGGAAGAAACGCCCCATTGGCATCAACTCTAAGTTCAATATCTTCTTCAGAAAATTCATTCCTTATTGCCTTCAACAAAGAAAGCTCTTCTTTAAAATCAATAGCCCCAATTTTCAATTTGATGCAACGGAAGCCACTACTCAACTTTTCATGAATACCTTTCAGCATTTCATCTTTGCGGCCCATCCAAACCAGTCCATTGATCGGTATGGAGTCATTTCCACGTGTAAATGCACTAGGATAAAGAATCTTCTCTCCCCCTTGTTTTAAATCGATCAATGCTGTTTCCAGGCCAAATCGGATAGAGGGCCACTCAGCCAGTAAAGTTGAACTTTCTGAACAATAACGATCAGGGTCTTCAGCAACTTTATGCATCATTTCAGCATAATCGGGCCGATCATCAAAGCTCAGACCTCTAAAGAGGGCACATTCACCCCACCCTCTTTTGGTTGGGTTATCTTCATTCCGCAAAGAGATAAACCATGTTTCCTTCTCATGCAACACACCACGTGAAGTACCTGCGGCAAATTTAAACTGAAGTTGATACTGAAAATATTCTGCTTTCATCTGATTATAACATAAAACCTAAACCCAGTAAGACAGAAAACAAAAGCGTGCAGAGAGCCAGAATCTTCAGTTCCGGATCCAGCAATACGGGCTCATTATTGGCCCATACCCTGCGCAAATGAAAGACTAATGGGATAAAAGCGATCAAAAACAAAAAGTTATATAAGGAAGAATAATTAATTACGACATAAATCAAAGCACACAATAAAGCGATTCCAATCAATAACAGATGATATGTTTTAGCAACACGACTACCCAGAATAACTACAATTGTCCGTTTACCTGATTGTTCGTCATTAATAATGTCACGCATGTTGTTGACATTTAAAACACCGACACTCAATAAGCCTACGGAAATTGCAGGGAACACTATTGAAAAAGGGAGTGTGCCGGTATGCAGAAAATAAGTACCCAGTGTTCCTATTACACCAAAAAACATGAATACATAAAAATCACCCAAACCGCGATATCCATAAGGATTTTTCCCAACAGTATATTTGATGGCAGCAGTAATTGCGGCTATACCAAGCATGATAAAAATAAGACCATAACTCATTTCCAGATGGTGAGTGCCCTGATAAACCAACAATAATCCTGTACACATGGCCAGTACTACAAAAAGAATCATCATCTGTTTCATCTCTTCTGCTGAAATAGCTCCGCTTTGTATAGCCCTAACTGGTCCTACACGGTCATCATTATCAATCCCGCTGGCGGCGTCACCATAATCATTTGAAAGATTAGAGAGTATCTGTAAAAGTAATGTCGTTAATGAAGCCAATATTGTGATTGACCAACTAAAAGAATGATTTGCTGCAGCCAACATACTGGCCATAATAATACTGGACAAAGCCAGTGGTAATGTCCGCACTCTAAAAGCATGCAACCATGCCCGGGTTCTATTTATCATGGTTAGGGGAACTTGGGGTATTTTTTAAAATCAGGGTCACGTTTCTCAATGAATGCCTTTTTCCCTTCCTGAGCCTCTTCAGTCATATAATAAAGGAGTGTCGCATTCCCTGCAAGTTCCTGAATTCCTGCCTGCCCGTCGAGTTCAGCATTAAAGGCTGATTTCAACATCCTGATGGCAAGCGGACTTCTCTTCTGAATAGTGCGACACCATTCAATCGTAGTATCTTCCAGCTTATCAAACGGCACTACTTTATTCACCATGCCCATTTCTAAAGCCTCCTGAGCAGAATACTGATTACAAAGAAACCATATTTCGCGCGCTTTTTTTTGACCGACATGACGTGCAAGATATGAAGCTCCAAATCCACCATCAAAACTCCCCACCTTTGGTCCTGTCTGTCCGAAGATGGCATTTTCAGATGCGATTGTAAGATCACAGACCACATGCAGGACATGACCACCACCAATGGCAAAACCATTGACCATAGCAATCACTGCCTTTGGGATCGATCTGATCTGCCGTTGTAAATCAAGCACATTTAATCGGGGCACACCATCTTTCCCAATGTATCCGCCTGTACTTTTGTAATTCTGATCACCTCCGGCACAAAAAGCCTTGTCGCCTTCGCCTGTTAAAACGATGACATCAATATTGGCATCCTCCCTGCAAATCCGCATGGCTTCTATCATCTCCGAAACGGTAGTAGGTGTAAATGCATTCCTGTATCGGGGACGATTTATAGTAATTTTAGCTATCCTTTCGAAGACCTCGAAGCGAATTTCTTCATATGTCTTGATGGTTTTCCAATCGCGGATCATAAATCAAATATTTAATTCAAAATGTTAATAAGGTGTCAGGATTGTAAGCTTTTTTCAGCAATAAACTTAAAGTATAAAGATAGTACATCTGCATTTACTTCATAGGGTGTAAATATTTCTAATATACTCGCTTTTCCATTTTCAACATACAACGATGGCAATTGTTCTGCGAGTTCTTTGAAAGAAGAACAAGAGGAATATTCCAATCCAAAAGTAGCTGCTACGTTTTTAGCATTCAACTGATGCCTGGTTTCAAAATATTCATCCAGTTCTGGTAAGTTTGAAGGTCCTTCAATAATACGAAAAATACCTCCACCGCCATTATTGATCAGGATTATCCTAAGATTTGCAGGCACATGATGATGCCATAAACCATTGGTATCATAAAAGAAAGCAATATCCCCGATAATCAATGTGGTTAATTTTTCTGAAGAAATAGCAGCCCCTACAGCCGTAGAAACGCAGCCGTCTATTCCACTCGTACCTCTGTTGCCAAAATAAACCAAAGGCTTAAATGCCTTATACAATTGGACGTAACGTACAGGAGTGCTATTCCCCATTTGAAGATCAGAACCGGCTGGCAAATATTTTAACAAGGTTTCAAACACCTTCATGTCAGACCATCTTAAATCTTTAACGTATTCGGTATGTGCAGCTTCTGCGATGTCATCTTTTTCCAGCCAGAGCTGTCTGTATGTTGATGTTAAGGGAGAAACGTGATCGACAAGTTGATTCAGGAACACATCAGGGTCCAAAGGAATATGGTAAGTAAGCGCCTGGTAAGTGTCAATGTGTAAGACATCAGGATCCAGATGCCAATGATGAAGGGGTTTATGCCGGCGAATAAATGCTTTTATCTTTTTGGAAACGACAGGGCCACCCATTGTAATTAATAAATCAGGGACAAATCCCCGTTCTTCATTTTTGGAGATAGTTGCCAACACTCTGTCAATGCAATCAATAGAATGATCGATCATTAAATTGGATGTCGATTCTGTCAGAATGATCAAAGAAGGGTCTGAAATGTATTTTGAAAGGATATCCTGGACGGGATTCTGTGGAGCCAGCCCCCCGCAAATAATCATCTTCCGTTTACTATTATTCCAAACTTCTGCCAGTTTCTTTATTACTTCATTGTTCAGCTGAGATTGAATATTCAAAGAAGAAGGCAATTTCAATATTGGTTCTTCAGCAAATTCCTCTTTGTATAATGGTTCACGTAACGGGACATTCAAATGAACCGGACCTTTTACGGGGCCCATTGCAATATCGAGGGTTTCGGAAACGATTCTCTGCAGGTACCAGAAATCGGCTTCATCCGTTGGTTCCTGAGGTAAAGTAACAGAACGGCGAACATAATTATTAAATAGATCGCGTTGATTGATTGCCTGACCATCGGCTTGTCCGATCCACTCAGCGGGCCGGTCAGCTGTTATTGCTACAAGCGGTATCCTCTGATAATATGCCTCAGCCAAAGCAGGTGAATAATTAAGCGGTGCTGTGCCGGATGTACAGATTACAGCGGTCGGGAGACCGGACTGTTGAGCAATTCCCAATGCTACGAAAGCCGCGCTACGCTCATCTGGGACAACCAGACACCGAAAAGCTGCATCACGTGTAAACTCAATCACGAGTGGCGCATTGCGTGAACCTGGTGATATTATAATGTCTTTCAGTCCTTTAGCTTTACAAATAGCTACAAGTAAGCGAATTCCTTTTTTGTCAGTGTGCATCTGGATTCTTTCCTGCTAAGTTGCATATTTTTTCAATCACATCCAACAAGGTGTTTGCCTTAAAATTAGTCTCTTCCCATTCCTGTTCTGGGACCGAGGCAGCTGTAATGCCACCTCCAATGAATAAAGAAGGTTTGCCCCCCAACCAACGCATACAGCGAAGGTTCACATAAAGTTCCAGATTTTCTTTACTTACAACACCCAGGTAACCGGCATAATACTCCCTGTCATGAGGCTCAATTGAATTTATGATGTTTAAGGCTTTGTCTTTAGGCAATCCACAAACTGCTGGTGTAGGGTGTAATGCTTTTATCAATGATACAATGTCTGTTTGGGGAGTGATTGAAAAAAGAATATCCGTTTTAATATGTATAAGGTTCCCGGCCTGCATCGATTGCGGTCCATTACATTCAACTGAATGTACATTTTCATCCTTTAATACTTCGAGAATATAATCAGTAACCAGTTGTTGTTCTTCTGTTTCTTTTGAGTTCCACTGAGAAATGTCAGGTAATACTCCTTTAAAGGGACGGGTGGCCGCCAGTGATGTTGTATATCCTTTTTGGTTCCTGATCTTAAGTAACCTTTCAGGTGAGGCCCCAGTCCACGTAAATACATGCGGTATATGAATCAAGGAAACAAAGGCATCAGGATATTGGTTACAAAGTTGTATAAATAGTTCAGGGGCCATTGTCTCGTCTGGATCTTCGATATCCAATCTCCTTGAAAGGACACATTTATGTAATGGCCCACATTTCATCATAGAAGTTAGCAATTCTATCCGTTTACAATATTCCGCTTTACTGTCTGGAATATCTTCTGAAAAATAAATGGGAATTTGAGTTTCAGCATCTGACAGTCCTTTTGCAAATGTATCGTCGTTAGGATAAAATGCAAGAGCCGGGAATCGTCCCTTACTATTAAAAGGAGAAAAAACGAATGCATCCTTGTCAGGAAAAGAACCTTCAGCCAATATGCTGACAGTGGCTTTAAATCCCTTTTGTTCATTTTCACCCGGGTTCCGCCATACTACGAATGAATGTTTATTAATCCACAATGACAGATCTTTCAGTGGGTAGGTAGTTTCCGGGTTCATTTTCATTGTTTGATCAAACCTTCACAATCATATTTGTCAGGCGACTAACAGCTACAATCTTATCTTGTTCATTGGTTACTGTGATTTCAATGACGTGTGAACGAGTCCCTTTGTGAATGATTCTTGCCCTGGCATAGACTAAACCATCATTTACACTCAGTATATGATTTGCGTTAATCTCCATTCCTTTAGCGGTATAACCGCTGTCTTCCAGAAGGACAAGACTTAACGCACTCCCTACAGATTCGATTAATGCCATTGTCGCTCCACCATGTAAGATCTTCATGGGTTGCCAGGTCGTCTTATTAACCGGCATACTGGCGCACAAATAATCTTCACCAATTTCTGTATAAACAATATTCAAATGCTCCATCAGGGTTCCGGCGCACAATGAATTTAATTCTTCGATAGTCATCATCATATAATGAAGGCAATAGGGCCTTATTTATTTTCAAATTTTAAGCGCTTTGCGCTTTTTTCATAATATCGCATACCCTCTTCATTGACAATTCCACGTATAAAATGGTCAAACATTGCATCAAAAAGAATATCAAACGAATATTTTTCAGGAGGGAAGAAATCAGGATTGTGGAGATCGATCAAACGGCTGATATAAAGACGAGCCAGTAATTCAACACTCAGATCGTCACGGTAGATACCCTGACCAATCCCTTTCATTATATTGATTTTGATCTTGTCGAAAATATAACTCATCCTGGTATCGATATGATACTGATAAAGTTTAGGATATTGAGACTTTAAACTGAAAGTTAATGCCGGCGAGACGTCCTTAAAACGTTTACTTACTTCCCTGCTCACTGTCAACAAAATATCAATGGCGTTGACACCTTCAAAATTGTAGGTGTCGAAGATATCCTGAAAACTTTCCCGCTCAAATGCAAGAACTTTCTCTACTAAATCCTTATCTGATGCAAAATACTGCTTCAATACATCGACCGGTATGTTCAGTTTAGCTGAAACATCCACAATTGAATAACTAACCAGGTCATGATTAAATGCAGATTCCCTGATTCCTTCCAGTATCTTGTGATATTGTTCGTCCATTAATTCGAATTTAGAAGTAGAGTAAATCAATTCGGCAAAGTTAACAAATTTAAAGAAAGCAATAATAAACAGTACTACTTACAACATAATATTAGTTTATACATCATTTAATTCCATTTATGAAAAGGATAATGAATTAAAGGAGTCGGAATATAAATAAACCTAATCAACTTATTTTCATTGTGTTGGAATTCATTAATTAAGTATCGTCCAAAAGTGCTTATTCTAGTATAGTTGCTTGAATTGGGTTTCATTTCAATGTTAACAAAATATAATTTTTTGCGGATTAATAAAAATAAAATGGTTTTTGCTCTTGAAATTTCGTACCTTGTAGTGTTAATTGCAATAACACCCTTTATCCAAAACTTATTATCCGAATAAGAGCATAAAACAAATATTTATTCAGTTTTAAGGCGTACCTTGTGCCCTATTAAGGTGTAACAGAAAACTATCTGGTTGAACCCCGTGGGTCTCTTCAACCTACCTCGGATTCTGCCAATGGGTATGGAAAATGTTACGTGACGGAAGAATATTATGAAAAACACAGATAAAAGTTCAGACGCTCTCCAGCTTCGTAAAAAAGCAATGGAGCTGCTTAAAAGTCAACCCTTAAAATCAGTTGCACATCTTTCTGAAGCAGAAACGTTAATGATGATTCATGAGTTTGAAGTGCACCAGGTTGAATTGGAATTGCAGAATGAAGAACTTATGTTTGCCAGAACCGAAATACAGGATTATATTGAAAAGTATTCTGAATTATATGATTTTGCACCATCAGGCTATTTTACACTATCCAGAGAAGGTGAAATAATAGAATTAAATCTAAGTGGAGCTAACATGCTTTGCAAAGAACGCTTGCTTTTAAAAAACAGTCAGTTTGGTTTTTTTGTTTCAGAAGGGACGAAACCAATCTTTAATCTCTTTCTTGAAAAAATATTTTTCACTAACAGCAAACAATCCTGTGAAGCAACCCTTCTAATTAAAGGCAAGCCACATATCGATATATATCTCTGCGGTATTGCCACAGAAAACGGAGAAAAATGTATTATTAATGCGGTTGACATCTCGGAACGAACACTTGCTGAGAATGCCTTAACCAATTCTGAAATCCGTTATCGTCGGGTCTTTGAAACTGCTAAAGACGGGATCCTGATTATCGATGCAGAAACAGGAAAGATCCTGGATGTAAATCCCTTTTTAATGGAATTGTTGGGGTCCTCCCGGGTGCAGTTTATTGAAAAAGCTATTTGGGAAATAGGTTTTTTTAAAGATATAGCTGCACATCGGACTAAATTTCTGGAACTACAAAAAAAGGAATATGTCCGTTATGAAAATTTGCCTTTGGAAACTGCTACTGGACAAATAATCAATGTTGAGTTCGTTAGCAATGTCTATTTTGAAAATGCTAATAAAGTCATCCAGTTTAACATTCGCGATATTACAAAACGAAAACAAGAAGAATCTCTGCAAGGTAAAAATTAACCTTTTAGATTATTTAAAAAGTCAGTTTCACTCCGAATTTTGTACCTACTGTTAATCTCCTGGTTCTTAATAGACTACCTTATTTTTTAATGGTCACTGAAAATGGACGATCAGCTGTAAGTATTCCGCGGTTGGTAGCTGGTTTGCTATCCATGACATAACTGATAGTTCCTCCATTCATTAACTCACCTTATGTCAACCAGTTTCTTGTAAATTGTTTTCCGGTTAGTAAGCGATAATAATATATTTAACTGCTTATACGCATCGTAAAATTAGATTTTTATTCCGTATTACTTTATTTAATAGTCGAGAAAAACTCCTTATGTGAAAAAATATTTTCTTGTTTAAAAAACTTAATGCCTTTAACTTCATTTAATGTAAAACAAACAAAAGAATAATGAATAAATTTATTGCTTTCAGCTCCTCTATTATCTATATTTAAATCCTCATAATGATAGAGAACCCACGTCATTTAACGTTTTAATACTTAAAGCCATGGCCATTTCCAAAATCAAATCGAAAAAGATCTTTGTCCTCGACACCTCTGTAATCTTGTACAACCACAATGCCATAAATTGCTTTGAAGATAATTTTGTGGCTATTCCAATTACTGTCCTTGAAGAGCTTGATAATTTCAAGAAAGGCAATGACACTTTAAATTTTGAAGCCCGTGAGTTCATTCGCACGCTGGATTCACTTTCCGAAAAGCACCTCATGAATGAATGGATCCCTTTGAAGAGTCCTGTAAAAGGAAAATTCAAAGTCATCATGAATGAGACCGTGCCTTACGAAAAGGATGCACGTCAAATATTTGACGACAATAAACCTGACCATCGCATTTTGAATGCAGCCATGGCCATTGGGGCTGAGAATCCCGATTATAAAGTAATTCTGGTTTCAAAAGATATCAATCTCCGCCTCAAAGCCAAGAGTCTCAATATCATCGCTGAAGATTTTGAAACCGGCAAGATAAAAGACCTCGACGCTTTATATTCAGGAAAAGCAATATTTGAACATCTGGATAAAGAACTGATCGATACTATATATCAGGATGGATTCTGCTCACCCGCTGATCTGGGAATCAAATCTCCTATTCCCAATGAATACTATATTCTCAGGAATACGAAGAATTCTGTTTTGGCTTATTTTAATCCAATCAGCGGCAATGTTGAGAAAGTTGAAAAACGTTCAGCATACAGGATCACTCCCAGAAATTCAGAACAGGCTTTTGCGCTCCATGCCATTATGAATCCACAAGTCCAACTCGTCACGCTCCAGGGTGTGGCCGGGACCGGAAAAACCTTACTGGCGCTGGCAGGAGCGCTGGAACAGATCAAACAATACAAGCAGGTTCACATGGCACGCCCCATCGTTCCATTGAGCAACAAAGAAATTGGATTCCTGCCCGGTGATATCAAATCTAAAATCACTCCTTTCATGGAACCACTCTACGATAACCTCAAATTTATCCAGAGCCAGTACAAAGATAATGAAGCAGGGAGTAGATCAATTACAGAATGGCTTGATAATGAAAGGCTTTATGTAACTCCACTTGCTTATATCAGGGGAAGGAGCATCAGCAATGTATTCTTCATTATCGATGAGGCACAAAACCTCACTCCTCACGAGGTCAAAACCATCATCACCCGAGCAGGTGAAGGAACCAAAATAGTCTTTACCGGTGATATTTATCAGATTGACACCCCCTACCTGGATGCACAAAGTAACGGGTTATCCTATCTGATCGATAAAATAAAAAATCACCCCATCTATGCACATATACGTCTCGAACGGGGTGAGCGCTCAGAATTGGCTAATCTGGCAAATGAATTGTTGTAGAAAAAGAATAGTAGAAAACCCTATTTTTGTATGGACAGACTAATATTATATTATAGTGGTTCATTCCAATAAAACAACTTAGCCAATGAATTCCCGGATGCTTAAAATAGTTAGTATTTTACTAATAGTCCTTCTTACAGTACTATCGACTTCAGGTCAACGACGCAAGAAAAAACCCGTACCCAAAAAAGTAGTTCCTTTAGTTGCCATCAAAAACAAACCCTGGGGTGATCAGGGTAACAATACTTTTTTGAATCCAATACTACCGGCTGATTACAGCGACATCGATGCCATCCACGTAGGTACAGATTATTATGCCATATCTTCGACTTTCCAATTCTCCCCCGGTGTCGTCGTCCTTCATTCCAAAGACCTTGTCAACTGGCACATCCTGAGCCATGTCACCGACAATCTTTTGCAGATAGGCCCTGCTTACAACTGGGACAAGATGGATCGTTACGGAAAAGGGATCTGGGCAGGTTCCATCCGTTATCATAATGGAAAATTCTGGGTCTATTTCTGCACACCTAATGAAGGATTTTTCATGAGCACAGCCACAAATCCGGCCGGGCCCTGGGAACCGTTACATAAAATGTGGGGTGTCTCCGGTTGGGACGATTGTTGTCCTTTCTGGGACGAAGACGGACAGGGGTATATCGTAGCGTCTAACTTTGCAGATAAATACAAAGTTCATTTGTTTAAAATGAACGATGCAGGGGATAAAATTATTCCGCAGTCCGATTCTATCATCCATCAATCTCCGGGAAGCGAAGCCAATAAACTCTATAAATTTTATGGCATTTATTATCATCTCTATAGTGAAGTTAAGAAAGAAGGAAGGGTCGTGATGATGGAACGATCGGAAAACATCTACGGGCCTTATGAATCGAAGCAGCTCAACCATGTCGATAAATTAACCGACAAAGAACCCAACCAGGGTGGCATCGTTCAGGTGGGTTATGGTAAATGGTGGTTTTTAACCCATCAGGGAACAGGCAACTGGGAAGGTCGCGCAGCTTGCCTGTTGCCTGTAACCTGGATAGATGGCTGGCCAATTATCGGGCAGGTAGGAACAGATACGATAGGATCGATGGTCTGGAGTTCGCCAAAACCCATTAAAAATTCACCTTTATTCACCATCCAGACCGATGATGAATATAACCAGTCCACTCTCCCGGTACAATGGGAATGGAATTATCAGCCCCGGAAAGAGATGTGGTCACTCACCGAACACAACGGGTTCCTGAGACTTCATGCGTTCACTCCAGTTAAACTGGTCGACAACAATGATAAACGCAAAATTTTGTTTAGGGCCGGAAATACGCTCACCCAACGGAGCATGCGTACCATGAACAATGAAGCAATTATCAAAGTGGAAATCGGAAACATGGAAGATGGCCAAATTGCCGGACTTTGTCATTTTGCCAAGACCTACAGCACTTTTGGTATCAAACAAACGAAAGGGGTCAGTATTCTATTCAGCGATAACAATGGGGATGAATTTCCGGGACCCCGAATTACGACTAATACAATCTGGTTAAAATCATCCTGGGGATTGGATGGCGTAAGCCAATATGCCTACAGCCTTGATGGTAAATTTTATACTCCTTTCGGAACGCCTTATCAACTAACCTGGGGAAATTATCGTGGTGACAGGATCGGGATCTTTTGTTATAACACCCTTAAAGAAAAAGGATACATTGACGTTGACTGGTTTCATTATAAATATTAACTGGAATCATTTTTTATTCAACCTTAATTTCTCCTTTTGTCGCTTGTGTTTTTAATTATATCTTTGGTTTTTATAAAATAAACCAAAACTATGTCAGAGCAAGAAGCCGGCCCTATCAAGGGACTCCCCGAAAACGCTTATACCGAACTGAAAGAAGGCGAAGTTTATGAACCAATCATGTCGCCCAATAAGGTTTACCCCGAGGTAAATTTCCGTTCAGTCTTCATGGGGTTACTCATGTCAATTATCTTTTCCGCAGCAGCCGCTTACCTGGGTCTTAAAATCGGACAGGTATTCGAAGCCGCCATCCCCATCGCTATCATTGCAGTTGGAGCATCAAGTCTTGCTAAACGCAAAAATGCACTGGGCGAAAACGTCATTATTCAAAGCATCGGCGCCAGTTCGGGAGTCATTGTTGCAGGAGCCATCTTCACGCTCCCTGCATTGTATATCCTGAAACTCGAGGTGCAATTCTATCAGGTTTTCCTGGCCTCACTCTTTGGCGGATTCCTCGGCATCTTATTTCTGATTCCATTCAGGAAATATTTTGTCTCCGATATGCATGGAAAATATCCTTTCCCGGAAGCTACTGCAACGACTGAAGTATTGGTCTCAGGCGAAAAGGGAGGAAATCAGGCCCGTTTACTATTGGTAGCAGGATTGATTGGTGGTGTTTACGACTTTATCATCGCCACTTTTGGCTGGTGGAGTGAAGTCTTTACATCACGCGTTATCCCGGCCGGTGCAGAACTTGCCGATAAAGCCAAGATCGTTTTCAAAATGAATGTGGGAGCTGCCGTAACCGGACTCGGTTATATTGTTGGATTGAAATATTCAGCCATCATCTGCGCCGGATCATTTCTGGCCTGGTATGTTCTGATTCCAGTGGCCTATCACTTTGCCGATGGTCAAACCATTCCTGTAGGAGCCAACATCATTACCCTTCTCAAGGACATGTCGGCCGAGGAGATTTTCAGAAACTACATCCGCCAGATTGGTATCGGTGGTATTGCCATGGCAGGTGTCATCGGGATTATCCGTTCATCCAGCATCATCAAGACCGCATTTACACTCGCAGTTAAAGAAATTTTCCACAAAGAGAATTTAACAGCCAAACAAAAACGCACCCAACGCGATCTTCCAATGTCGATCATCGCTATCGGTATCGTTGTTACGGCAATCATGATATTCGTATTCTTCCATTTTGGTCTCGTCCTTAACCTCAAGCTTGCCTTGATCGGGTTGGCCATCGTCATGGTTATCGCGTTCCTGTTTACCACCGTTGCTGCAAATGCAATTGCTATTGTAGGAACGAACCCCGTGAGCGGTATGACATTGATGACCCTTATCCTCTCTTCTCTGATCCTTGTTTCTGTTGGTCTGAAAGGCGAAGCCGGAATGCTTACTGCATTGGTAATCGGTGGAGTAGTCTGTACAGCGCTTTCAATGGCCGGCGGCTTCATCACCGACCTTAAGATTGGTTACTGGCTGGGTTCATCACCTTACAAACAGCAATCCTGGAAATTCCTCGGAACCTTGTTTTCAGCCGTCACAGTTGGTGGTGTCATCATCATTTTGAACAAGACTTACGGTTTTACAGGTCCAAATGCAATGGTAGCGCCACAGGCCAATGCCATGGCAGCTGTGATCCAGCCCATGATGTCGGGTCAACCCGCACCCTGGTTGTTGTATGGTGCCGGAGCATTCCTCGCATTGATTCTTACCATGCTTGGCGTTCCTGCACTCGCTTTTGCGCTTGGAATGTTTATCCCGCTTGAATTAAATACACCTCTTTTGGTTGGTGGACTCATCGCGCATTTCGTATCCACACGCAGCAAGGACGAAAAACTGAACACAGCTCGTCGTGAACGTGGAACGCTGATTGCCTCAGGCTTTATTGCCGGTGGCGCCCTGATGGGTGTTGTGAGTGCAGTATTGCGTTATTCCGGCTTGAATATTGTAAATAAAGCATGGTTTGAATCACATTCTGCCGAATTACTGGCTATCGTTATGTTTGCCGTTCTTTGTGCTTACATGATCTGGGATTCACTCAGAGCCAAAACAGAAGATCAGGAAAAATAAAAAACTAAAAATATGAAAGAGGCTATATTAAATCGCTTTCTGAAATATATCAGCATCGATACACAAAGCGACGAGAATTCAGAGACTACCCCCAGCACCAAACATCAATTTGATCTGGCAAACGTATTGCTTAACGAACTCATTGAATTAGGATTGCAAAACGTGTCTTTAGATGAGAATTGTTATATTATGGCAACACTGCCATCCAATGTAGACAAGAAGGTTCCGGTGATCGGATTTGTTTCCCATATGGACACCAGTCCCGATATGCCTGGCGATGCCTCAACTGCTTGCCTGATCGAGAACTATCAGGGTGAACATGTAGTATTGAACGAAGATGGAGTTACCCTGTCGCCAAAGGACTTCCCTGAAATGCTTGATTACATTGGTCAGACGCTCATCGTTACCGATGGAACTACTTTGCTGGGCGCTGACGACAAGGCAGGAATTGCCGAAATCATTTCCGCCATTGAATATCTGGTTCAACATCCTGAAATTAAACATGGCGAGATCAAGATTGGTTTCACCCCCGATGAAGAAGTAGGACGCGGAGTCGATAAATTCGATGTCAAGAAGTTCGGTGCAGAATTTGCCTATACCCTCGATGGTGGCGGAATCGGCGAACTGGAATATGAAAACTTCAATGCATGCAGCGCCAAGGTTTACATCCAGGGACTTAATATTCACCCCGGTTATGCCAAGAACAAGATGATGAATGCCATCATCATGGCTGCCGAGTTCAATGCACTGCTTCCGGTAAACGAACGCCCTGAATACACCCAGGATTATGAAGGATTCTATCATGTCGTGAAGATTGAAGGCGCTGTAGAAAAGGCTTACCTCCAGTATATCATCCGTGATCATGACCGGACGAAGTTCGAATTAAAGAAAAAGTTCATCACAGAGCTTACTGCTTATATGAACCAGCGTTATGGTGACAAAACCTTCACACTCGAACTCAAGGATCAGTATTTCAACATGCGTGAGATGGTAGAACCTGTTTATCATGTTGTTGAAACGGCAAAAGAGGCGATGGAACAACTGGGTATCGAACCCAAGATTGTCCCTATCCGCGGTGGAACCGATGGAGCCAGACTTTCGTACATGGGCCTTCCCTGTCCGAATATCTTCGCAGGTGGTCACAACTTCCACGGCAAGTTTGAATATGTTCCGGTTGAATCAATGGTGAAAGCTTCAGAAGTAATCCTGAAAATCATTGAACTTTATACTGAAAGAGCCTGATTTTAATGCCTGAAATTGTTTATTTAAATAGTGCAAAGGTGTTTGTTGAATACTTTTGCACTATTTCTATTTTCGATTAAGGTTAAACAATATTTTCCTCTTTAAAAGCTAAAACACAGTGGAACCAAACAATAAAAATCAAAACACCGCACTCTTAGTGATGGATGTTCAGAATGTTACCGTTGGACGGTTAAAAGATAAAATCACGTATATAAATACGCTGAATAAAGCCATCCAATCTGCCAGAAGCAGCAAAATACCGGTTATTTATGTCGTCATCGGTTTTAGAAAAGGATATCCCGAAGTGAGTCCGAATAACAGATCTTTTTCTGTGCTGATGAGTGGAGCGATGAAATTTGACACCGAAGAGGCCGCAATGGTTTATGAAGCAGTAGCACCACTGGAAGGTGAAGTCGTGGTCACTAAGAAAAGAGTGAGCGCTTTTACAGGCAGTGATCTGGAAGTTGTATTGCGATCGATGGGCATAAAACATCTTGTACTCACCGGCATTGCAACCGGCGGGGTGGTATTGTCTACCTTACGCGAAGCAGCCGATAAAGATTACGTCTTAACCGTTCTCTCGGACTGTTGTGCCGATCAGGATGAAGAAGTTCACCGTGTGCTGACAACCAAAATCTTTCCACGCCAGGCCGAAGTGATCGAAGCACAAGTCTGGAAACCATAAATCCTTTGATTATATCAGCTTTTTAAAAAGCAGTTTATAACTCATCCTATAAAACCCCGATACTATATTTAACACTGGTATCGGGGTTTCTTTATTTTTAATTTTATCTTTGTTTTCTAAAAATTCTTTAAAAAGACATTAAAAAATTAAAATACATTTAGAACAAACCCCTTACACCAATTATAAACCAACCCAACCCAAAATGAAAAAACTGGTACTGCTGATTTCAATGGCGTTACTGTTAATGAACACCGCTATGTCACAAGACAAAACAACTCCTAATCCCTTCTACAGCGAATACACGACGCCGTTTAAGATCCCCCCTTTCGATCAGATTCAGACCAGTCATTACCTGCCTGCCGTCATCAAAGGAATCGCCGAACAACAGGCCGAAATCGATGCTATCGTCAACAACCCAGCCGCCCCGACTTTCGAAAACACCATCATGGCGTATGAAAATTCAGGCAAGCTATTAACCAAAGTGAACAGTGTCTTTGGCAGTCTCAATGGCGCCAACACCAATCCTGAAATGCAGGCTGTAGCGCGTAAAATGGCGCCTTTGACCACGACACACCGCGATAATATTTCGTTGAACGACAAACTTTTTCAGCGGATCAAAACGATTTATCTCAACCGCGATAAGAGCAATCTCGATGTCGATCAGAAAAGGGTAGTTGAAAAATATTATAGTGACTTTGTCAGAAACGGCGCCGAATTAAATGCCGCAGACAAAGAAAAACTCCGCGACCTGAATCAGAAGTTATCTGTGAACGGTATCAAGTTTGGTGAAAACCTGCTGGCAGAAACGAACACCAACTTCAACCTGGTTATCGACAATCCTAAAGATCTCGATGGCCTTCCAAAAGATATCATTGAAGCAGCAGCCACAACAGCAAAAGAGATGAACATGACCGGCAAATGGGTCTTCACTTTACAGAAGCCCAGCATGTTGCCATTTCTTCAATTCGCAAAAAACCGTAGCCTACGCGAAAAGCTGTATCGTGGTTATTTCGAACGTGGCAACAACAACAATGCTTTCGATAACAAGGAATCGATCCTGAACATCACCAACCTCAGGGCAGAGAGGGCAGTATTGCTTGGTTTCAAATCGCATGCCGATTATGTGATCAGCAACAACATGGCCAAGACTCCCGCAAATGTTTATGAATTTCTTGAAAACATCATGGTGCCTGCACAGAAAGCAGCCATGAAAGACCGTGATGGCATGCAGAAAATCATTGACAAGGAAGGCGGTAAATTCAAACTGGCCTCATGGGATTGGTGGTTTTATGCCGAGAAACTGCGAAAAGCAAAATACAATCTTGAAGAATCGGAGATCAAACCTTATTTCGCATTGGGCAATGTGAGAGACGGAATGTTTTATGTCGCGAACAAACTTTACGGTATAAGTTTTACCAGACTGACCAACGTACCTGTTTATCATCCTGAAGTAGAGGCTTATGAAGTAAAAGAAGCCAATGGTTCACACCTTGGAGTCCTGTTCATGGACTTCCATCCCCGTCCCGGAAAACGCGTTGGCGCCTGGACTGGTCGTTTCAGAAGTCAGGGCTATGAAGATGGCAAGAAGATCTATCCGCTTGTGACCATCGTTTGCAACTTTACCAGACCAACTGCCAATGCCCCTGCCCTGTTAACATGGGATGAAGTAACCACCATGTTTCATGAGTTTGGACATAGCTTGCATGGTTTATTTACCGATGGCAAGTATGACCGTACAGCCGGAAATATCCCACGCGATATGATTGAATTGCCGTCACAGTTCATGGAAAATTATGCTGCCGAACCCGAAGTGTTGAAAGTATATGCAAAACATTACAAAACAGGTAAAGTCATGCCACTGGAACTCATGGGCCGGTTAAAAAAGAGTCTGGTATTTAACCAGGGTTTTGAAACCGTTGAATATATTGCGGCTTCATTCCTTGATCTGGACTGGCACAACATCCCCGGACCCCAGAAAGTGGACGTCCTTGATTTTGAAAAACAGTCGATGAAAAAAATCAACCTGATGGATGAAATCCTTCCACGTTACCGTACAACCTACCACAACCACATGGCCGGCGGTTATTCAGCCGGATACTATGTTTACCTGTGGGCCGCTGTGCTCGACACCGATGCATTCCAGGCATTCAAAGATTCAGGCGATATCTTTAATCCAAAGATCGCAGCCAGCTTCCGTAAGAACATCCTGACTGAAGGCGGCAATGACGAAGGCATGGTTCAATACAACAAGTTCAGAGGACAGGAGCCTTCACAAATCCCGTTGCTCAAAAAACGAGGCCTGGACTAAAAACAAAAGCTTTACTGAAGAGAGCGCTCCAAAAAAGGGCGCTCTTTTTTTGTATCCCTTTCATTTAATGGTTCTTAAATTTTAGAATACTGGCCCTGTGATTTGAAATTAAATCATCTGAAACAATACTGGAAAATTTTTCGATCATGTTAAAAACTCAGGTAGAATATTTAGAGATAAGCCGGGTATAAGGTGGGTATAACTTGAGTATGAAGTGGGTATAACTTGGGTCTTAAGACCCGAATTATACCCAAATTATATGCACATCATTTCCGAATTAATTCCCTTTTATCCTTAAATTTTCTAAGAAATATCAAAAAGTGATCAAACCCTGGTCAAAGACAATTTAGAAAAGGACACTTTAAGGATGGGTTAAATAAACCTGTTGATTTTTTTAAGACAAAAAAAAATCAGCCGGCTACAGATTGTAACCGGCTGAAATTATTTTCGAAATTGGTTGGATTATTAAATTATAGATTCTTCGTTGTTAATTTTTTGAATTCCGTATCCTTCAAATCCTTGCAACGGAAAGTTGTGAAGTCGGTGACATCCTTCAATACAAATATTGGAACGCCTGCAGCATGTTGAGCCTTCAGGTTAACGAAATCGGCGCCTTTAACATCATTCAAATAAATGGCAGGCCTTACATCATCTTTCATGTAACTCACCTCGACATTATCCATTTCAAGTCCCTTCACGTGACGGATAAAGAAACCGTAACTTGAAACCGGGCCAAACATACTGGGTTCAGGATACGCATTTTCTTTTTCAGGAACTTCTAAAGCAGCCTGTTCTTTTGTGCCGCCACCCTGATAATAGATGCGGATGTCTCGCAGTTTCACATCCTGGATATCGTGTCCGGGAATACCACTGATGATAGAAGCATAATGCGGATCTGCATTGTAAACCACGAAATTTGAAATATTGATTCTGCGCAGTTCGCCTATCGGGGTGCCTTCAGGACTTCTCATCCGGTTTCCTAAACGCAGAAAGATTGGTGCATTGACGATATTGCGCATCGTGACATTAGTGATCGATATATCTTCGAGCAATCCGCCATCGACGGTTTCCAAAGCCAGGCCACGGCAAAAGTCGAATACACAATTTGAAATGGTGATGTTTCTAAATCCACCGCTCGATTCGGTTCCAAATTTAATACGTCCTATAGGATTGCGGGCCAGCGCTCCATTCTTAAGGTGCTGAAAAGTCCCGTCGAGCATGGTGCCGGTATCGTAACCACTGACCATGCAATTGGTGATGGTTACATCCTCGGTATCCTTGAATTTTCCCAGAGCGTAATCGGCCTTCAGACAAATCCCGTCGTCCTCGGGTGAGTTCACACTGCAATTGGAAACCTTCACGTTTTTGCAACTGACGATATCCAAACCATCGCGGTTGGTGTCGATCTTTAGGTTATCACAGGTAAGGTTATCAACTCCAGTAGCGAGCAATACAAAATGGCCGCCATAGAGAATCGTGATATCGCGTAGCTCTACATTGCGGCAATTTTTTAAACTGATTGTCTTGTTGCCTGTGCCAACCGGCCTTCTGTCGCCTTCACGCACAAGACCCTTACCATAAATCATACCCTCTCCGAGTATGGAAATATTCTCCAGGTTCTCGCCCCAGATCAGACTGTTATGCCAGTGGCTATGACCGAAATCCTGATATTTCATGAACTCATTGGGTTCAGGAGCATCGTAATGCAGTGAATCTGCAGCCTGAAGCGTTGCTCCCTGATCGATAAACAATGTAATATTACTCTTCAAATGAATGGAGTAGGACAAATAAGTGCCGGCTTTAAAAAACACAGTACCTCCACCTGCCTGAGCAGCAGCATCAATTGCCTTGTTGATTGCTTCAGTTTCGATCGTCTTTCCGTCACCTTTAGCGCCATAAGTACTTACATCAAACACGCGACCTTGTCTTTGAGCATTTGCAAATAATCCGGTGAGGACTAAAATTAGTAAAAGAGTAAAATTCCGTTTCATCATTGAAATATGGGATGTGTGGTTAAATTATCATTAATCCCGTAAAAATACATAATTGAATGATAAATGGACTAAAACAATATTCAAGATTAGTTTTAAACTGTAAGTTTTAAAAAACAAGAAGGATGAAAAACAAAAAACACCCTTGTAATCTTAAGACTACAAAGGTGTTTTATTCCATTTCAGTGACCTCGAAGGGACTCAAACCCTTGACCTTCAGAACCGGAATCTGACGTTCTATTCAACTGAACTACGAGGCCATTCTTTTGCAAATATATGATTATTTTTCTATCAAGTCTAGGTTCTGACGCTATTACAAGCAATAACCTGACCTGTTGTCGAGTTTTTAGATCAATAACCCTGTTTCAAGATAAATTCCGGTTACCAGCTTTCGGGGAATGCTTTCGAAATAGATATTGACAGGGGCCACACCTTCGGGAGGGTTTTTCCATAACAGGTGTCCTTCGCGGGCGGTCTCCATGTCGGATACATTGTTGGTCTCTTCGACTTTCCGGGAATCGGACAATACGTATAAGGGTTTATTGAAATAGTGAGCCGCCAATGCGACACTGAAAGAACCTGTTTTGTTGAGAAATGTGTCACTATAGATTAAATCGGCTCCCATCACGGCCAGATCAGTCTGGGCCATGAACAAGGGGATGGCTGCGTCGGCAATGAAAGTGACTTCGAAACCGAGTTCAAGGAGTTTGCGGGCCTGATTCTTTCCTTCCCCGGCCGGAAAGGAGTGGCACTGGATAAATGATGGTTTAACGCCACGTTCTGCCAGTACTTCACAAAGTCCATGCAGACTGGAACTGTTGCTAAAAAGCATCACCATTTTCCCATCAAATGAAACATCGGTTAACAAATGTGCTGCTGCGTCGTGCGGCGCCCGATCCCACTGCTTACTATAGTTCTGTACAAAATGCAACAACCCCGCATGGTCTTCCCGACTATGAAGCATCCGGATAAAGGTTTTCACGAAATGCCTCAATACTGCAAACCGGTCAAAAACCACACTTAAAAAAGCCATCTGGTCTTCGAGCATGCTGTAGTTGGGTGCAGGATACGTAAGCAGATACTTTGTCATGGTAGAAACAATGTCTTTGAGCACTGAAGCCGATCCCGAAACACGGTCAGTGCCTATCTCCCCGAAAAGATCTCTCAACGTCTCACCAGTCATCATCTTTTTCATAAGGAGTTTATTTTAAAAAACAAAAGTACATAAATTGCAAAGGGTAAAAAAATGTAGTAACTTTGATACGAAAATATTCAGCACAGAAGGTACATTAAATCAATCAATTATGTCAGAGAAAGTTTTTAGTAAGGTAGCTCCCGGCGTAGTAACCGGAGACAATGTTCAAGAATTATTCCGCATTGCAAAGGCTAATCAATTCGCTATCCCAGCAGTCAACGTAGTAGGCACTGACTCTATCAATGCTGTAATGCAAGCTGCAAGAGAAGTTAACTCTCCGGTAATCATTCAGTTCTCTAATGGTGGAGCACTATTTATCGCCGGAAAGTTTTTATCAAATGAAGGAGAAAAGGCAGCTGTTGCAGGTTGCATTTCTGGCGCATGGCACATTCACCGGATGGCATCATTTTATGGTGTTCCGGTTGTTATTCACACAGACCATGCAGCAAAAAAATTGCTTCCATGGATAGATGGTTTACTCGAGGCCAGTGAAAAACATTTTGAAATGTTCGGAAAACCATTGTTCAGTTCACATATGCTTGACCTTTCGGAAGAGCCTTTGTTGGAAAACATAGAGATCTGCAAAAAATATTTAACCCGCATGAGCAAAATCGGCATCACACTTGAACTCGAACTGGGTTGTACAGGTGGTGAAGAAGATGGTGTTGATAATTCAGGAATGGAAAGCTCAAAATTGTATACTCAGCCTGCTGACGTTGCCCTTGCTTACGAAGAACTATTGAAAATCAGTGATAAATTTACTATCGCAGCTTCATTTGGTAATGTACACGGTGTTTACAAACCAGGTAACGTGAAACTGGAGCCAAAGATTTTGCATAACTCACAGGAGTATATCCAGAAAAACCTCAATACAATTGAAAAACCTGTCAATTTTGTATTCCATGGTGGTTCAGGTTCTTCTCGCGAAGAAATTCGTGAAGCCATCTCTTATGGCGTTATCAAGATGAACATCGACACCGATACACAATGGGCTACCTGGAAGGGTGTCCTCGACTTCTACAAGAAGAATGAAGCATACTTGCAAGGCCAGATCGGTAACCCTGATGGCGTTGACAAACCAAACAAGAAATATTATGATCCAAGAAAATGGATAAACGAAGGTCAGAAGACTTTGGTTGCTCGTTTAAAGGTTGCTTTCGAAGATTTGAATTGCATCGACCGAAACTAAGTTTAGTTTAAATAAGAATAAGAGGCCTGATTAGTGGGGGGCCTCTTTTTTTTGTTTTATATTTTTAGAAATGACATTCTTCGGGATTATGGCTGCTGGGGGCGGACTGACAACACCGGAACAGGTGCACTATCCAGCATTTGCTGTGCAAAAGAACCGATGAGAAAATTAGCCATCTTCTTCTCTTGTTCGGTCATAATAACAATCAGGTTAGCGTCCACTTTTCTTGCATAGTCAATGGTTGTGACAGTCAGATTATCAGCGTGAGCTTCATCCATCGAAACTTCAACCCCCTCTTCCCTGAGGTAATCTGCTACCTGCCCGGCATAAATATCAACCGAATCCCTGATTTCAATCAATTCAGTCGAATAAAGTTTCAGGATAATAACCCTGGCCCGCGTTGAACGTGCTATTTCGGCAGTTATGGTTACCTTTTCACGTGTTTCTATTGAACTGTCGATGGGTAAAATGATGGTATTAACCCGGTCGTGTAGATTTATACCGGCACGCACTGTAAGGACAGGACAAGGTGCTGAACTGACAATCCGGTAAACATTACTTCCCATCCATATTCTTTCGAACCCTGTACTGCCATGAGATCCTGCCACAATCATCAGGCTATTGCTTTCCCTGGCTTGTAAGCTAATCTCTTTATGTACCTTACCTTCCCTGATCAGATAATCAACTTTAAGTCCGAAGTATTTGGTTTGCAGTTCTTCCTTGAGTCGCATAAACTGCGCATTCATCTCGTTGATTAACCCTGTTGAATTATCGCTGGTAACATAAACCTTTGTCTTTGCAGGATTGTTTACCCAGATCATTTCGATTTGGGCATTAGTAAAATAGGCCAGATGGGCAGCATGCATGAGTGCATTGACTGAGCAATTTGAGAAATCTACGGCTACCAGGAAACTTTTCATTTGAGATCAATTTATTAAATAAAAAACAAAAGGTCGAATCGAAAAGCGATAGATTGATGTTATTGAATTTTTATGAACTTTTCAGGTTACATTCAAAGTTATAATTACTCAGTTTTCTTCTCAATCTGGACACGGTCGGGAACTGTAAAAGCATTTGGATAGACTGTTGCAAGCTGAAACAAGAAACCATCGGCTTCAAGTTTTGTTCTGAAATTTCCTATCCTCACTCGGTAGTATGGAGTTTTAAAAGTAAGATATGCGGTCACATCCGGATAAGCTTCCATGAATTTTTCACGAGCTGTTTGCGCAGCTTTTTTAGAATTATTTCCTGAATCGAAGAAAATCTGAACCCTAAAGCCATCCACACCCGGATTCGCCTGATTGTATTGACGATGTTTTTCAACCAAACGATCTAAGCGGGGATCCTTGTTTACAAATGAGTAATCATCCACATTTTGTGATAAAGCTATACCACTCATGGAAAGAAAAAGCAACGACAGGATTAATTTTCTGTAATTCATTTAATTTTTTTAAAATATCGGTATTATATACCGCAGATACTTTCATGATAACAACAAAACAAAATATTTATTGTTTATACAAAGCTACTTCCTTGGTTGAATGCTCAGAACAGGGATTTCACTCATGTTAATAATATATTGTGTTTTGGGGCCCATCATAATTGAGCTTTGAGAGGGTTCTTGCTCAGTCATAACTGAGATAAGCCCCGCTCCAATTCTTTCGGCATAATTAAGTATCGTATGGGTAATATCTGAATTCTTTATAATTTCTGATGTTGATGATATATTTTGTTCCCTTAAAAGTAGTTCAACTTTACGTACATTGTCATCTACTTTTTTTTGCAGAGAGGTAAGACCCGTTCCGTTTATTCCGAGAATATGAATATCTGAATTCAATAAACCGGCCAACTCCACGATCACCGGAACCTTCTGCATCGTAAAAGTAGTTGTATCTATTGGGAGCAAAATATGATTAAAGTTATTAAGCGCAACGTAATTTGGATGGATCGTGATTACAGGGCATGGTGCGGAAGTAACGACCTTAAAGGCATCATCACCTACCGAAAACTCATCAAATCCGTTTCTTTCATGCGTACCGGTAATAATATAGCTTGATTTACTTAACTTGGCCTGAATGGCAATTTCTGTGTAAACCTTTCCTTTCCGGATTTTATAATGAAGTTTTCCCCCTTTTAATTTTGGAGTCCAGGTTTCCATAATTTCTGTTATGGTTTGAGAAGCTTCATCTTTATAACCATCTATTTCGGCAAAGGCATGATTGCTTTCATTGTCAGATTGCTTATCTACCCAAAGCATTAAAATATCTGAAATTGTGATATTGGCTAGGTTTATGGCATATTCCAAAGCATGCAGTGACCCTTTGGAGAAATCTATTCCAACAAGAATATTTTTCATTTTAACCTCCACTTTTATAATTGCTAATATAGATATTTTCAAATCAATTAAAGCCAAATGATGAAAATTTATTATCGCTAAACATTTGATTGATTTTAACTAATTTTGTCCGTCTATCTTCAGACTAATATGGAATTGATGAATGAGAATCTTGATGCTAAAGGAGATTGGCTAACGCCATCCGAAAAAGAGATTGAACAGGTACTAAGGCCTTCAGCATTTGATGACTTTGCAGGACAGGCAAGCGCGGTTGACAACCTCCGCATTTTTGTTCAGGCTGCCCGTTTACGGGGGGAACCGCTTGATCATGTCTTACTACATGGTCCTCCCGGATTGGGCAAAACGACACTCTCGCACATTATTGCCAATGAGTTGGGTGTGGGTATCAAAATCACTTCTGGCCCTGTAATGGATAAGCCGGGTGACCTGGCAGGCTTACTAACAAACCTGGAGACCAATGATGTTTTATTTATAGATGAAATACACCGTTTGAGTGCTGTAGTTGAAGAGTATCTCTATTCGGCAATGGAGGATTATAAAATCGATATCATGATAGAGAGTGGTCCGAATGCACGCAGTATTCAGATCGCCCTTAATCCATTCACTCTGATCGGAGCGACGACGCGCTCCGGATTGCTGACGGCCCCGTTGCGTTCTCGATTTGGAATCAACACTCGCCTTTCTTATTACGATTCAGATACTTTACAACGCATCCTGTTGCGATCAGCCGGGATTCTCAAGGTTGAGATTTCAACTGAAGCTGCTCATGAAATAGCACGCAGGAGCCGTGGAACCCCTCGTATTGCAAACCTCCTGCTCCGCCGGGTTCGTGATTTTGCACAGATCAAAGGCAATGGCACGATCGATATGCACATCACACAATATTCACTGGATGCTTTGAATGTTGATAAAAACGGCCTTGATGAAATGGACAACCGGATTCTGACAACCATCATTGATAAGTTCAAAGGTGGCCCCGTTGGTCTGACAACTATTTCTACCGCCGTAGGCGAAGACTCCGGAACCATTGAAGAGGTTTATGAACCTTTCCTTATCCAGGAGGGTTTCCTGGTCCGCACCCCCCGTGGACGTGAAGTAACGGATATGGCCTACCGGCACCTGAACAGGGTCCGTTTTGCAGGTCCACAACAAAAACTTTTTGATGAATAAAACCTCTGATTTGGATTTACACACCATTAGTCAACTCATTAAGTCCAAAACAAATGAACTTGGGTTCGATGCATGTGGTATTGCCAAAGCAGAAAAATTAACAGAGGAAGAAACTCGTTTGAAAGCATATCTCAATAAGGGATATAATGGAAAAATGGCTTATATGGCCAATCATTTTGACAAACGACTCGATCCTACACTATTGGTTGAAAATAGTAAGTCGGTCATTGTTGTGCTATTTTATTATTACCCTCCCTTGCTCCAGAATGCAGCATCCGGTTATAAAATATCAAAATACGCTTACTCAAGAGACTATCAAACGGTTATAAAACATAAACTGAAATTGTTGGGTGACTATATCAATGAGATAGCTCCTGGTCATACTTTCAGGTTTTTTTCTGATTCAGCACCTGTTCGTGAAAAAGCGTGGGCAGTTAAAGCAGGATTGGGATGGATCGGCAAGCATTCATTGCTCATTGTCCCACGAAAAGGTTCGTTCTTCTTTATCGGTGAGTTGATCACATCACTCGAACTGGAATACGATCATCCCTATGAAGCCAATCTGTGTGGTGCGTGTACAAAATGTATTCAGGCATGCCCGACCGGGGCTATTGCTGAACCGGGAGTTATAGACGCGCGAAAATGTATCGCCTACCAGACTATTGAACTTAAAGATGACCGATTGTCAGATGAAACAAAGGGTCAAAATAAGGAATGGATTTTCGGATGTGATGTTTGTCAGGACGCCTGTCCGTGGAACAAAAAGCCTGAGCCCCATAATCACGAGGACTTTCAACCTAATCTACCCTTATTGGCTCTAACAAAACCTGATTGGGAGGCTTTAACTGAAGAGCAATATCTTGAAATCTTTAAGAATTCTGGAGTCACCCGAAATGGGTTTTCAGGTTTGAAAAGAAATATCAATTCCCTGAAAGAGCTATAAATATAGGGGCGATCCTTGTGGTCGCCCTCTATCAATTGGAAGTGGGCGACCACAAGGGTCGCCCCTACATTGGTTTTATCTTTTATTTCAATTTTATCCACATTTGGAATATCCACAGCTCACACAGGAAAGACAACCTTCCTTATAAACAAGACTTTCGGTATCGCCACACTGTGGGCACTTGCTACCTTCTTCTTTTGTACCATCAGGGATATAGCGTTTCAAGGCTCTGACAACCCCATTCCTCCAGGTATTGATAGACTCGATGTCGAAAGTTAGATTTTCAACAAGATTTATCACATAAAGAAGTGGCATACCGTGACGGAGAATACCGGATATCAGTTTTGCATAGTTCCAGAATTCCTTGTCAAACAATCTGGAAAGCGCTTCAACTGTGACTTTATACCCATCTTTATCATTAAACTGGAAGTCATAGCGGGCACGTTGTCCTTCTTCAGGCTTGTTACGAATGACCCAGCCTTTGTTTACCCATTGTGGTAAGAAGAAGTTATCAGCTTTACCTGTAAATATTTCGTAAGGTTTTCCATCATAAACCCCTACTACAGCAATCCATTTTTCGTGATCATTCTGGAAACGGACAACGTCTGCTTCCAGTCTTTTGGGACGTGAAGGAGCTTTGGTTTCTTTAAATTCGGGTTCTTTAGTTTCTTTATCATTGCTTACCAAAACCCCTGAACGTGATCCTTCCCTGTAAATGGTCATCCCCTTACATCCACTTTCCCAGGCTGTCTGATAGACCTGACTAACCAAATCTTCGGTAGCATCTTTTGGAAGGTTAACGGTTACACTGATTGAATGATCGACCCATTTTTGAATGGCTCCCTGCATACGAACCTTGTTCACCCAGTCAATATCTTCAGAAGTTGCTTTATAATAAGGTGATTTTTGAATAATAGGATTCAGTTTATCATCACTATAATGGATGACGTCATTTACTTTATAACCATTGATTACAAGCCAGTCCAGAAACTTGGGATGAAAAACATTGTATTCTTCCCATGAATCCCCGATTTCATCTACAAACGTAATAGTTACATTCTTATCATTTGGATTGACCTTACGACGACGTTTATAGTTCACCATAAATACCGGTTCGATTCCTGAGGTAGTTTGTGTACAGATACTTACTGATCCGGTAGGTGCAATGGTCAACATGGCAATATTGCGTCGGCCGTACCGTACCATATTATTGTAGAGGCTTGGGGATTCTTCCTTCAGACGTTTAATAAATGGATTATTCTTTTCACGTTCAGCATTATATACCGGGAAAGCGCCACGATCTCTTGCCAATTCAACTGATGACCGATAAACTTCTATAGCAAGTAGTTTGTGAATTTCAACTGAAAATTCAATAGCCGTATCAGAACCATAACGAACATTCAAAGCTGCCAGCATATCACCTTCGGCAGTTATACCAATTCCGGTTCTGCGACCCTGGATACATTTCTCGCGAATGTTTTCCCATAACCTGCGTTCGATCCGTTTTGTTTCTTCATCTTCGGGATCATCGTTTACTTTTTTAAGGATCCCGTCAATCTTTTCAAGTTCAAGATCGATAATGTCATCCATGATGCGTTGTGCATAATGAGCATGGCGAGAGAAGAGCTCTGTATTGAATGATGCCTCAGAAGTAAAAGGATTATCTACATAACTGAAAAGGTTAATCGCAATCAGACGGCAACTATCATATGCACACAAAGGAATTTCACCACATGGATTGGTTGAAAGCGTCTTGAAACCCTGGTCAGCATAAACATCAGGAATAGACTCACGAATAATCGTATCCCAGAACAAGACTCCAGGTTCGGCTGAAGACCATGCGTTATGGATAATTTTATTCCATAAAGCTCTGGCATCAATCTCATGGGTAAATGTAGGTTCAGATGATCCTACAGGATATTTCTGAACATATTTCACACCCGACTTTACACAACGCATAAACTCATCATCCATCTTAACGGATACATTGGCGCCGGTAACTTTACCCTGCTCAAGCTTTGCATCTATGAAATGTTCTGAATCGGGATGTTGGATACTGATAGAAAGCATCAAGGCACCACGACGTCCATCCTGCGCTACTTCACGGGTGGAGTTTGAATAACGTTCCATAAATGGAACGATCCCTGTTGAGGTCAGCGCACTATTCTTAACTGGGCTTCCAGATGGGCGAATGTGAGAAAGATCATGTCCGACACCTCCACGACGTTTCATGAGTTGTACCTGCTCCTGATCAATACGCAGAATGCCACCATAAGAGTCCATATTGGTATCGTCACCAATAACAAAACAATTAGACAAGGATGATATCTGATAATCGTTCCCAATTCCAGCCATAGGGCTACCTTGAGGAATGATATACTTAAAATCCCTGAAAAGTTCAAATAATTCATCTTCACTAACCGGATTCGGATAATTTTTTTCGATTCTTGCTATTTCACGGGCAAGACGACGATGCATATCATCAGGAGTCAGTTCATATATATTTCCTTCACTATCCTTCAGGGCATATTTATTCATCCAAACATTGGCAGCCAATGTGTCGCCTTTAAAGTATTCAGTAGAAGCAGCAAATACCTCTTCTTGAGAGTAATTTCTTACGCTTCCTTTCTCAATTTTCATTTCAATCATATTTTCTTGCATTGTTACATCTTTTACTATTGCTTCGTCTAAATGAAGCGTTTCCCCGGGACGCAAATGTGGCCTAATCCTTTTCTCCAATAATTGATCGTAAAATTCGTTTCTATTTGATTCAGATTCAGTCTTATGGCTAATTTCTGCAGGCTTAAAGTTTTCCATAATTATTATCCGGTTCACTTGTTAACAATTCGTATAATACTAACTAATAACGAATTGGTCAATATTTACTGTTTTGGTTTTCCAATGTTTAAATTACATCAAGTATATACCACAATGCAAATCCAGTTATCAACAAATTATGATGTTTCGTTTTTAACGTATTGATTTTGACCGCCTATGGCTCTTAATAAGTTTTTTGGAGAGGCCATTTACATCTATTTTAAAACATTCAAAGAACTGTTTAATTCATCATTAATCTGGGAACTACAATTCGATATATCAAACGTTTATCAAATTAATTAAATTCAAGCTTTGTAATGTCGTGATAAGTATTCATTTTTGGAAATCATTTTTTTTGAATCGAATAATCGTCATTTTAAAAATGCCCAATTTGTTTTTTGATTTCAGAAATGGACTTATAATAACAAATCACTAACACGAATGATTGAATAAATTTACATAAGAATGGGGCTGCCTAAAAAGCGTGGCCTCTGAGCCTGTCGAAGTGACCAAACTTCGACAAGCTCAGCACATGGGTGGACTTTTAAGCCACCTCCATTCTTTTTTAAATACTTATGATTTTTTATAAAGAGAACCGAATAATTTAGAAATCCAGGCTCAATGACACATAGAATTTCCTGGGTTGGACAACTCCTTCTTCAATACCCCAGGCCCAGTCAGCACGTATAAAATAACCCAGTAAACGTGTCCGAAGACCAAATCCCATGCCCTCAACAATTGGATTACGTTGTTCTTTGACGACAACACCAACTGGAGATTGGTTGACATAACGGGTAAAAAGAATATTATTCAGGAAAGGATTGGGTCCAGACCATGCTGTTCCGACATCCCCAAACCCGATAACCTGAAAGTTATCAATAAACCCTATACGTGTAGGACGATTCAAAAGGTATTTCACTATCGGTAACCTCAACTCAGAATTGAACACCAGGAATGAATTTCCATTCCGGATATTCTGATCAAATCCTCGCATCGGTGTTGCTAAAGTTTGGTAAGCATAGTTTTGGGAGTAATCAATTGGGATATTCTGATTAAATTTTGCACCAATCCAATTGTCAACACCCCCCATGTAATAGATGAGCTTATCCTGTCCAAAAGAAGTGGCTCCGGCAAAACGATTAGCCCATATAAAACAACGATCAATCCGCAGGTAATGCCTTGCATCAAAGCCCAAATTAAACATATTCCCTTGTTGATTCAACTGATTGTAATATTCACCGAACAGCTTAAATCGTGTACCCTGAGGAATATTTACTTCTATCTCACGGGTATTATCATAAATCAACTCACCTTTTAATGAGCCCCACGTCTTATTAATATCTTTCTGCAACAATGAAGTCTGATCTGATGCAAGCGTGACAGTACGATCATTGCTTATCGTAGTGGTTCCCTTTATAGCAAGGACATTACTAAATGGCCAGGTCCCGATAAACGAAGCCTCATGGATCCTGTGACGGATTGGATAACCATTGTTGTCATAAGCATCTAAAGAGTTACGATGAAAAACAAGTTCTTTGTCAAATCTGTGTTTTAGATTTGCAAAACTCACCAGGTATTCATTGTTGACCAAATCAGGATTTAGTTTTACACCTCCCGATATCCGGTAATCTTCAAGTAGATCGGTAGCTCCGACCATCATCAGTGCGTTAAGTCCAGGGTTTAAATAAATAGGACCCCCTCCCCCGGTAAAAGGCTGATAAGATGCATACAAGCTAGAATAATCAACCTGGCTGATCAATTCATTGATAAAATATTCAACATTATAAGTCCGTTGTTGAATAGGTGTTGTTGAATGCGTTGTATCTAACTGAACCAGGGAATAAATAGCCGGAAACTTTTGTTTGAAAAGGGTATCCCTGGTAGATATCGTGAGAATAGCTGATCGTGAGAAATTATAACGGGCTGTATCACGTCGGAGTTTATCGTTTTGACCAGATATAGTATCCTTGATTTTAGGAACTTCCTTTTCAATGACATTGGTAAGTTGTCTGTGTGCCTTAGGTCGACGATCAAGACTTGATTTCAATAAATCGGGAGGTAATTTTTGCATTCCCACCATATAGGTAGTCGGTGCTGGCGTTTCAACTTCAGTCTCCTTAGGATCCAACATCGGCTCAACACTCATCCTGTAGCGACCCCCAGAAAAGATGATTTTGGCTACTTTACCGGATGTAACACTGGCATCAAAGTCTGTTATCCCTTTTTTTAAATTACTGGCCGGAAATAACTTTGTAAAATATTTAAAATGAGAAATGGTATCTACAGCAGTGATTGTACTGTCAAATCCAGCAATATAATTATTCCTTATTCCACTTTCATCACTCAAAAAGCCAACATGACCACCTGTCCATTCAACTGGATCCGATTCATTTGCCAATGGTGTATTAGTAAGTCTTATTAACTTATTACTACGGGTAGCGTAATTATATACAAACAGGTCATTGGTAGGATTAAAATCAATGTCATCATATTTGGTTTTAGGCGCCGCCAAAGTGTCAACTGACCGATTTGAACTAAAAACGATCTGAGTAGAGTTGTTGATGAAATGAGGCGTTAAATCGTTATAGGGATCATCTGTGATCTGCTCATATGAACTGGATGCAATGTTATAGACAAAAATATCACTCCACCCCCTTAGAATACCCGACATTACAAAACTAAGCCCATCTGAGGAATAGCTGAAATCGAGAACTTTGTCGAGATTATAGACTATTTTATGAACAATCTGCTTTTTCCCTACTGTGTAAAAATCAATATTAATAAATCCATTACGCTCTACAACAACTGCCAGGACTTTTCCGGAAGGATGCCATGCAAGCAGTGGATAAGTATCGTCAACTTTTTCGTCGAGGCGATGGCCTATTGAATAGAGTCGCTTTGCTTTTTTCTTTGCATTATCATAAATCCAAATAATTGCTTTTCCAGATTCATTGGTGACATAAGCTGCCTTTGTTCCATCGGGACTAAGTTTTAAACGCTCATACTGACGTTGAATTTTAGGATGTGCAATTAAAATATTTTTAGGTACTTCTGTTCTTCCCACGTCATCATTTTTGTACCGGGTAGTCAAATCCGCAAGCCAGTCTTTTTCTAATTGCTTCAATTTCAGTCCAAGTTCGCTTGTAAATCCCCCTGTAACTTTTTTACTCATGCGGGAAGAATAGATAATAGCCGGTATAACATTTTTCCCATACTTATCGGCTATGTATTTCCAAAGGGAATGACCAGCAGAGACTGCATCGGTTTCCTTTAAAGTGTTTAGTCTTTTTAATTTTTTGGTTTGCAATGCGTCCTTTACATAATTATCAAGAGTAGTACTCCATTCTTCGGACAAGTATGAGATTAATCCATTTACATACCATTCCGGGTAATTTGACAAGGCATTATTCTTTACCTGTGTGCCTACCGAAACACCATACATCAGCTGATCAAGAAGAACCTTTGCAATACCGGCCCGGATTTGTTTGTCGAAGTTGGCATAATCGCCATCGAAATAAATCATTACTTTGCGACCCAGAATATGGGTAATACCCCCGATATTATAATTTTCATTAGAAAGCAAACCCAGGTTACTTTCTTTTAAGTCTGTAAGGGTATTAAAGATAACAAACTGGATTTTCCCATCCAGATTATTCTGCATCATTGATTCCATATTTCTCAACTGTTCACGAGCATATTTTGCACAGTGCTGAGCTAATGGAGCCCCATTGAGATAAAAGTAGGTGTCAAAATCCGTAAAACGATAATAATTCCATATAAAGTTCTTATACTGAACTCTGTTTTTACCAAATTCCAACTGTGATCCGTTGTAAAACTGGGCGTTTACATCAGGTAGAAAAGCAATCAACATCGCCATTATCATCATGGCAGTCAAGGCAAAAGACTTAATATCCGTATAAATTTTTCTTAACATCTTAACTACTTTTTGTACTGTCCGTGTACGTTGCTAAGTTAATTTTTTTTGTTTGAAAAAACGTATTTTTGTAGCGTATTCACTCAAAAACATCATTTGCAAATGATTAAAGTAAAAACGTTTGTTTTCAATGCCTTTCAGGTTAACACTTACATTGTTTATGCCGAAAACAAAGATTGTATCATTATTGACCCTGCTTGCAGCAACGCAAATGAAGTTTCCAAACTGCTTAACTTTCTTGAAACAGAGAAACTGAATGCTATTTTGGTTGCCAATACGCATGCCCATGTTGATCACATCCTAGGTAATGCAGATATAACATCTAAACTGGCAATAAAGTTGGCTGCCCACCCCTCTTCTCGTTATTTTTATTTGAATGCATTAAGTTTTGCTATTGAACTAGGTTTAAATCTGGATAAAGTAGTCATGCCTGATCTCGATTTACAGGATAAAGATACAATAAAATTGGGCGATTCCCTATTAACAATCCTTTATACTCCCGGACATGCCGATGGAAGTATTTGTTTCTACAGTGCTGAAGGAAATTTTGTGATTTCGGGTGATTTGATATTTTATGCAAGCATTGGCCGAACTGATTTTCCAACAGGAAATTTTGAAACACTCTCCAAATCCATCAAAGAAAAGATTTATACTTTGCCCGATAATACGATCATCTATCCCGGTCACGGTCCAAGTACCAGTGTTGGATTTGAGAAATTCAATAATCCTTTTGTTACTATTTAAATACTTGTAATTGATTTAATTGACTCGATAATAGTCTCAGACTTTATCTCACGCATACACTTGAAATGTCCTTTAGGACATTGCTTAAAACCAATTTTACTGCAGGGTCTACATGAAAGGCCTTTCACTTCAAGCATATTATTTATTGCTATACTTTCTTTTGGAAAATAAGGGTACATGCCAAATTCGGGAATCGTATTACCCCAAACAGAGGTGATGTCTTTTCTCAGTGCTGCTGCAATATGCATAAGTCCGGTGTCATTTGTAACAATATGAGTAGCTCCTGCAATTAACCAGGCAGATTCCATTAAACTATATTTTCCACAAGCATTAAGAACATGCAAACCTGTTTCTTTTGCAATGTACTCTCCATTTTCAACATCATCAGGACCGCCAAGCAGCACGATAGGATCCTTCACCTTAAGGCATAAGGCGATGAGTTGATCAACAGGATACATTTTAGTTTTATGCTGGCCACCTATCACAATGGCAAGATAGCCATTCTGAAATGACTCAGGAAGCGAAAACCTTGTTTCACTCAGTTCAGGATCGAGGAAAAAATCAAGTCCTGATCCATCATTCGTAATGCCTAAAGGGCTGGCAGCATCAAGGTAACGGTCAACAATATGTTTAGCCGGCAAGAGGTCTATTTTGAGATTCACCTTCAGCCATTTATGAAAATTGAGTTTATTAAAAGCTTTGGAGGGACTATGCAAAGCCATTTTGACACGCCATGTTCGTAAATTATTATGCAGGTCTATGATAAAATCATACCGCTCCCCTATCAAGTCAAGCAATACTTCATCAATTCCCTTTTTGATCGTAAAGATTGCATCGATATATGGATTTTGCTCAATTACCGATTTGAATTTTTCTTTTGTCAGGTAATGAATGATTACATCAGGCATCTGTTTCCGGATACAACGGATCACAGGCGTCGTTAAAACGATGTCGCCAATTGAGCTAAAACGGATGATTAATATTTTTTTCAACAGGAATCTTTTTTACAAAAATAACAAATACCTTCCAATGAATTAGAAAAAGCGTAAATGGCATCGTCCCCTTCATTAATTTTGTAAAATGATACTGATCGATACACATGCCCACCTCTATGCGGAGGAATTTGAAAACGATATTGAAACCGTTATTCAAAATGCAAAGCATGCTGGAGTCCTAAAAATCCTTTGTCCAAATATTGACAGCAGCTTTATTCCTGTTTTGGAACAATTGTGTGCAAATTATCCCGGTTATTGTCTTCCGATGATGGGGCTGCACCCTACATCTGTCAAAGAAAACTACAAAGATGAACTTGAAATTATCAGGAAGAAATTGTTTGATTCCCCTGCAAAAACATATCAGGCGGTCGGAGAGATTGGCATTGATCTGTATTGGGATAAAACTTTTTTCCCACAACAGGTAGAAGCTTTTTCACTACAACTTGAGTGGGCTCAAACCTTGAATCTTCCGGTTTCAATACATTCACGCGATTCATTTGATGAAATAATGGAGGTCCTTCAGAATTTCGATCAACTAAAAGGAGTGTTTCATTGTTTTTCAGGTAATACTGCCCAGGCCGAACAAGTAGTGGAAAAAGGATTTCTATTGGGAATCGGTGGAGTCGTTACTTTTAAAAATTCGGGATTGGATAAGGTGGTTCAGGCACTGGATTTATCAAATATTGTCCTTGAAACGGATGCCCCTTATCTGGCTCCCGTACCCTACAGAGGAAAAAGAAATGAAAGCGCTTACTTAACTTTGATTGCGCAACGGATTGCGCAAATAAAAGAAGTTTCTTTTGAAGAAGTATGCCAAATTACCAGTGCAAATGCAATAAAACTGTTTAATTTAGCAGTCTGATACAATATATCTATACATGGACAAGAAAAAGTCAATACTTGTAATTTATACCGGAGGCACTATCGGTATGATTATGGATAAAAAAACCGGCAGCCTCCACCCTTTTGATTTTGAAAATATCTATCAACTCATCCCGGTACTTGGAAATTTTGATCTGAAAATAGATTTTATCACTTTTAATCCCCTGATCGACTCTTCAAATGTTCAACCACCCTTCTGGATAAGACTGGCTGAATTAATCGAAGAAAAGTATGATTTGTATCATGGCTTTGTCGTCTTGCATGGCACGGACACCATGGCATACACTGCGTCAGCACTGAGTTTTATACTTGAAAACATTAACAAACCCGTTGTACTGACAGGCTCACAATTGCCACTTGAAATTGTAAGAACAGACGGTGTACAGAATATTATCAATGCCATTGAAATTGCATCAGACTATCATGATGGAATTCCGGTAGCTCCCGAAGTTACAATTTGTTTTGAAAATCAATTGTTACGAGGTAACCGTACTAGTAAATTCAATGCTGAAAATTTCAATGCTTTCTTCTCGGGCAACTATCCTGTTTTGGCCAAAGTTGGGGTACATATTAAATATACGCACAATTTATTTTTGAAACCCAATGACTGTAAACCCATTTTTCACAAGAAGCTTGATAGCAATGTAGGTATACTGAAATTATTTCCCGGTATTTCATCAAATTTTGTAACGAGTATTTTAGAGGCTCCGGATCTCAGAGCAGTAATTCTTGAGACTTATGGATCAGGCAATGCACCAACAGATAAGTGGTTTATAGACCTGCTTCAGGATGCTCTCGCACATAATATAATAATTTACAATGTAACACAATGTTACCAGGGCTCGGTAGAAATCGGCAAATATGAAACCAGCGCTGACCTTGGAAGAATAGGGGTCATTGGAGGTTACGACATCACAACCGAGTCGGCATTAACTAAGTTAATGTTTCTTTTAGGTTGTAATTATTCAAATGAAGAGGTCATCCAACTGCTCCAAATACCGCTACGTGGAGAATTGACCAACGTATAGCTCATTTTTTTATCGAGGCGATCATTATTTTATGTAATTTCGCCCCCTCAAAAATAGTGTTCAAATAAAGGAGAGATGGCCGAGTTGGTCTATGGCGCACGCCTGGAAAGTGTGTATACGCCACAAGCGTATCAAGGGTTCGAATCCCTTTCTCTCCGCAAAAGAACAAACATAAAACAATATTCAAAAGACAAACCCTACATAATTAACTTTTGCAGGGTTTTTTCATCTCCATTTCTCGTAATTTTGTTTTTATAAGACTGAATTAGTTCAAAAATGTTTTTGTCTTTCGATTTCAATCAGCTATCGAACTAACCACCAGTCGAAATTAAACAATTCACGCCCGGCAGTGATATTTTGTCCATTAAAGCAAAAGTAAACATCATGTTTACCCATTATCTCTTGCTTTAATTCCGAAGTAAACGTTTTGAATGTATCCCATCCACCTGTGCGAGGCAAAAGAATGGATGCTATCTTTGAGCCTTTTAAGCTATCCAGACGAACTTCCAAAATACCACCATCAACTCCAGCAGCCAATGATGCCGAAAAAGTTTTGGGTGATTGATTTCCAAAATTCACCTCACGTACTTTTGTATAACCTTTCAGGCGAGTGCTTGATACATATACCCCGATTTTTTCACTTTGTGATATGGAACATTTTTGTGACCATGCCATTGTTTCGGCTTCTACGCGCTTATATGGATTAATTTCCCCAATTGGTTTTGGTCCTTCGCTGGAAATGGATACAGACGGAATTGTACCATCAGGATTGTATGTAAATTGTTCGACACATGCAGCCCGTCCGTAACTTCCTCCACCCGGTAACAATCCAGTATGGTAGAATAGATATGAGTTTCCCTTATAATCAATAATTCCACCATGGTTGGTAAAACTATTGGTTTTCTGGTTCTCCATAATTTTACCCTGATATTTCCATGGACCGGTAGGACCATTACTTGTCGAATACGAAAGACATTCTCCCCCTTTTCCCATTCCGGCATACATCATATAGTATTTACTGTCCCGTTTGTAAAACCAAGGACCTTCAACATACATATCTTTATTCGGATTTTCGATGCTTTTATTACCACGGGCACCACCAAATGTCTCTACGGTAATAGGAACAGTTACAATCTCACCCGAATAAGAAATCATATCTTTGTTGAGTTTGACATAAAACAAACTGCCATTACCCCAATAAAGATAGGCTTGTCCGTCATCATCAATCCAAACGGTCGGATCGATATTAGACCAACTTCCATTAATAATCAATGGTTTTCCAAGTGCATCTTTGAAAGGACCTGTTGGTGAATCAGAAACAGCTACACCGACTGCCATATCGTTCTTATCGCTTTGAGCGCATATGTACCAATAAAATTTATCGTTACGTTCGATACACTGAGTAGCCCAGGCGCGATCGCGTGCCCACTTGAAGCATTCTAACGAGATGGGGCTACCATGATCAGTCCAGTTTACCATGTCAGTAGTGGACAATACTCGCCATTTAGTCATATAGTAAAAATCGAAGCCCGGAATATCATCTCCAACATATGCGTAAAGGGTACCTTTATAAACCATAGGTGCAGGATCAGGGCCAAAATGCGTCTGAACAATCGGATTGTCTGCTCTACCGACAAAACTAAAGGCTATTGTCACTAATACTAAAGTTAAATATTTTTTCATTTTCAAATTATTACTGTCCGTTAAAAAAACTAAAGTTGTAAAGAAAGCCAAACCGTAACCCGGCGCCTTAAATTTGTAGATTTGTTTTGCGAAAATAAAAACACACTGTACAAAACTACATTTTTTTTTGACAAATCCGTTTTCAGACAGCTAATTTCTTTTATTGATCAGACTATACAGGCGCAATATTAGGATTATCAGGAAAAACTTAACCATGGAGGGTTATCTTAAACCCTTATTTAAGTCAATCTCAATTTTATCAATATCAGGAGCAATTCCCGTTGGGTTGGAAATCCGTACAACATTATACCCCTTTTTCAATTTTACAGACCTCGGGATCTTTGCTATTGTCTTTTTCCCTCCTGAATTTAAATTGGAAAGCGTTTTATTGACTCCGTTAATGGATATGGTGGCACTGCGATCTTCAGCCGAAAGATAATACAGAGTTAGATTGTAATTGCCAGCAGCATTGGCATATACATCCCGGAATTCGATATAATTGTCAGCCCTGTTTCCAATATTTACAGCTTTAGCACCTCCTGAACATGTGATATCGGCTACAGGTTTACCCTGATTAGGCACGATTATAGTGTTTGCGGTAAGGTTAAAGTTATTAATCCACGAATATTCTGCTTCAAAAACTTCAGTTAGTTTTGTTTTTTTGGCTATTACCTTAATCAACGAAACACCATGTCCGGGCAGGGTTACGGTATACATTGAATCCCTGGTACCTAAATCAGTACGCGCCCAAAGGTCACGAACTTTTGCACTGCCTATAATATTAAGATCTTTCCAATTTACAGATACTGTAGCTGTTGTACGACTCTGATTAAACAAAGCGACTGCAAATTCCTTGCTTTGCCTGCCATTAAGATGCTTAGCCCATATCTGCAAACTATCTTTTTCGGATAACAAATGAGCCTGCAATCCTGACGCATCCTGATTTATTTCAATTACTTCAGGATTGGTAAGTATTGCTTTTGTTTCTTCTGTCATTTTACTCATATCGTTTCCCAAAACCAATGTCGAAGATAAAATACACCACATGCTAAAATGACTTTTATCCTCTTCGGCTGTCATACCCCGACCAACTTCAAGCATATCCATATCGTTGTAATGGCCGGGACTGGCATATGCCGCTAAATATTTGTTCTGGTTAATAATTCCTAGAATGCTTCTCCACTTTGGTTTTGACCCCGGAGTATAATTGATATCATTGGACATCCGCCAGGAATCGGCAATTGTTGTGACCCAGGTCCCCGGAAACTGCCATCGGCAAACATTAAAATTGATATCGGTACGACCTGTTAGATCTATCGCTTTGCGAATATCGGTATAACGTACCTTTTCATCGAGCTTTTGTTTGAGGCCACCGCAATAATCTACTTTTAGAAAATCAAAACCCCAGGTTTTAAAAAACAAGTCCGCATCCTGCTGATCATGGTTATACAGACCACCCCCAACCCCTCCGGGTTGTCCACTATATTGCGAACCGCAGGTATTCTCGCCTGCTTCAGTATAGAATCCACCTTTTAAACCTTTGGAATGAATATAATCGACAAGGGATCTCATTCCTTTGGGGAACTTAACCGAATCGATTCGTAAAGTTCCATTTAGATAACGTCCATTAAAAAAACCATCATCGATATTGATGTAGCGAAACCCAGCGGCAGCAAGACCTGATGATGCCATTGCATCAGCCTGTTTTTTGATAACATTTTCATCAATCTTAACTCCAAATTGATTCCAACTCGCCCATCCCATTAAAGGTAAATGAGAATTTTTTAATTGAGTTTTACTCTTTGTTTGTGCCGTTGCCATTGTCCATAATAAAACGATGCTGACACCAATTAGTAATCTTTTCATTTCGAATAATTTAAAAATTTATTTTTCATTTAGGACCGTATATAAAATGTCATCCCATCTTTTTTGGTTTACAGGCACTGTATTCAATAAGTGCCATATTAAGATAAGCTTTTACGAACCACCATTATCAAGGTGCTCCGTTCTTCGACCACCTGACCCGGTAAATGACCCAAAAAAGGGAAAGTGTACTCGCGATGCTTAGTAAGTTTAACCAAAAGTTATCTAAAGAACCAAAATCATCCTGATTCACAGCGCTCTTCCCTTGAAAGAAGAAAAAAGCCACAATTACTGCAAGGGCATTATTTAAAAAATGGGCCCATATCGGCGCCCATATGCTTCCAGTGAAAACAAAAAGATAACCAAATCCCATTCCGAGTAAAAAACGTGGAAGAAAACCATAAAACTGCATATGAATGGCTGAGAACAGGAAGGCCGTAATAAATATGGTCAGGTGTTTTTTTCCTGTCCAATCTTTAATAATCGAAAACAGGGCGCCCCTGAAAAACAACTCCTCACCTAAGGCAGGTAAAAATCCAAACATCACTAAATTTATCGCCAGATCTTTATACGACTTCATGGATAAGAAAGCATCGGTAAGATACTTAGCGCTGTCTTCTTTCTCCTGCATCCATTTTTCAACCCCGCTTAACCAGTTGGGAAGATGCACTGCTTCATTCAAAGTATGAGTAAAATTAATTCCCGGAAGACAAACCAACATCAAAACAACAATCACTAAGTAACTAAACCTGAATGGATTTTGGTTAAGTCCTAATTTCTGCACCGGATTCTCTTCAACCAACAGAAGATACAGAACCGGGCCGACCAGGAATAATCCCATATGTACAGCAATCTGAAAAATACGGTAAATATTAATGGTATCGATGTCCTTCAGATTTGGATTAGTGAGCCGCTCAATGATATGATCGTATCCTGCAAGCTTTGTAATGGCCAATGCTGCGAACGAGGCAAATAAATAGCCAAATACAATCAAAACCATAAATAAAACAAGTTTTGATCTTCCACTGGTCAGGTTTATGAATTGATACTTCATTCAATCATTTTTTTGCGAATGTAAACATTCGTATTCAAATGTAACTCATTATCCGGTTAACTTTGCACAACAAATAAAGAAGCACGACATTGGTAAAATTTGGCAACCTCATTTTATGTGAATTCCCGGTAATTCTGGCTCCAATGGAAGATATCACCGATCCCCCTTTCCGGAGCATCTGTAAAAAAATGGGCGCTGATCTCATGTTTACTGAATTCATTTCGTCTGACGGGTTAATTCGTGATGCCGTCAAGAGCACCCGTAAACTGGAATTTGATGAAACTGAACGACCTATAGGCATACAGATTTTCGGTAGCGAAGTTGACGCCATGCGTGAAGCAACTTTGATTGCAGAGAGTGTTTGCCCTGATTTAATAGATTTAAATTTTGGATGTCCGGTTCGAAAAGTAGCTGGCAAAGGTGGTGGGGCCGGACTGCTTAAAGACATTCCCAAAATGATAGAAATTACGAGGGCTGTAGTTAAAGCAACCCATTTGCCTGTAACCGTTAAAACAAGATTGGGCTGGGATGATGACAGCCGGTTTATTGTAGAAATTGCAGAAAGGCTCCAGGATACCGGCATAAAAGGCATTACCATTCATGGGAGAACAAGGGCCCAGATGTATAAGGGAGAAGCCGACTGGTCACTCATTGGGGCTGTGAAAAATAATTCCCGAATGTGGATTCCTGTCATTGGGAATGGAGACATCGACAGCCCTGAGAAAGCCCTCGAGATGAAGAACCGGTTTGGAATAGATGGGATCATGATTGGAAGGGCAGTAATCGGGAACCCTACTATTTTCAGGTCAATCAAACATTATCTGAATACATTGGAACTGCTTCCCGAGCCAACCGTTAAAGAACGGGTAGAGCTTTGTAGAAAACATTTACAGGATTCAATGGCCTGGAAGGGTGAACATGTTGGCATAGTCGAGATACGCAAACATTATTCAGGATACTTCAGGGGGTTGAAAGATTTCAAGCCCTTTAAAGTAAAATTACTGACTGCACTTGAATCAAACGTCATTTTTGATTTATTATCCAGCATAGAAATTGCTTATACCTAGATAATATTTAAAAAATACATACATTTGTTTCTAGAAAGGCATCACCAGCTGGAAGGGATTATCCGAAATTCACAATACATCACATTTAATTAACCATACAGTGGATTCATTCAAGATTTTTATTGTTGAAGATGATTTGATTTACGCTAAAATACTGGCATATCATTTATCCCTCAATCCTGAATATGAAACCGAAATTTTTAGAGATGGAAGTAGTTTATTAAAGAATCTCTATAAAAATCCTTCAATCATCTCTTTAGATTACAACTTGCCTGACATGTCGGGTATGGAAATCCTTAAACGCATCAGGGAGTTTAATGCTGAAATCCCTGTAATTATAGTTTCAGGACAGCAAGATATATTGACAGCTGTAGAATTGTTGAAGAAGGGCGCTTATGACTATATCATTAAAGATCAGGACACCAAAGAACGTCTGTGGAATATTGCCCGTAACATACGTGAACATATTAACCTGAAACAAAAGATATCCTATTTACAGGAAGAAATCGGGAAAAAATACGAATTCAATAAAGTCATTAAAGGAGAAAGCCCTGCCATACAACAAGTTTTCAAGTTGATGGAAAAGGCAACCCAGAGTAATATTACGGTCTCGATAAAGGGCGATACTGGCACGGGAAAAGAATTGGTGGCAAAATCGATTCACTTTAATTCAAAGAGAAAAAATGAACCTTTTGTTGCTGTCAATGTAACAGCAATTCCCCATGAATTGATAGAGGCTGAATTATTCGGTCACGAGAAAGGAGCATTTACAGGCGCTGCGGCCAGAAGGATCGGGAAATTTGAAGAAGCGAACAACGGCACCATGTTTCTGGATGAAATTGGTGATATGGATCTGAATATGCAGGCTAAATTACTGAGGGTAATCCAGGAAGAAGAGATTACGCGTATTGGAAGCAACCAGGCTGTTAAATTGAATTTCCGCTTGATTGTAGCTACTCACCGAAACTTATCAGAAGAAGTGAAAAAAGGAACATTCCGTGAAGACCTATATTATCGTCTCCTGGGTTTGCCCATCGAACTGCCTCCTTTGCGCAATCGGGCTAATGATGTGATCTTGCTTGCACTTTCATTTATTGAAAGTTTCTGTAAAATAAACCATCTTAGTAAAAAAACACTGTCGTATAAAGCTATAGAAAAACTGAGGGCATATTCCTATCCGGGAAACGTGAGAGAATTGAAGGCTGTAATTGAACTGGCTTGTGTGATGTCAGAAAGTCAAATAATATCACCCGATGATATTTCTTTTACATCCGGAAACACTATAAATGAATTATTAAAAGATGAAATGACACTGGATGATTACAACAGAATCATTATCCGCCAATATCTTGATCGTTACAACAACAAAGTAAGACAGGTAGCTGCTAAACTTGGTATCGGTAAGACTACTATTTACAGGTTACTAAAAGACGAACAGGTTTAATCAGTCTTTTAACCAACCATCTACAAAATATTGATTAATTTCTTCATCAGGCGAATGTATAATGCCATGGATGCCCAATTCACGTGCTGCTAAAATATTTTCAGCAATGTCATCAAAATATATAGTCTCTGAAGGGTCTATCTTCAAAGTATCAAGCATTTTGATAAAGATTTCCTGATCTGGTTTGCGCATTTTCATTTGGTGAGAATAGAAACATTTCGTAAAGAATTCTTCCAGGCAATTAGCACCCATGTTTTTAACCACATATTGATTAAAGTATTGATAATGAATTTCGTTTGTATTACTCAACAGAAAGACATTGTAATTATTCTTCAGCTGTTTCATTAAGTTAAACCGCGACTTTGGAAAAGCTAAAATCATAGAATTCCATGCACTATCTATCTGTTCATCTGTTAGTTTTACTCCTGAAACTTCTCTTAAGCCATTGCGGAACTCTGCTGGAGTGATAAGCCCTTTCTCCAATTCCAGATATAAACCCCTTGAAATAGCTGCTTCATGAACTATTTCAATATTTTTCACACCCATTTCTCTAAAGGAGTTGCCAACACGTATGGGCTCAATATCAATGATTACACCTCCAAAATCAAATATCAAATTCTTAATCATAAATTGTAAACGAGTTAGTTAGAGTAATTCTCAGGGAAATCCAGGCAAATAATTAAATATTATCGGTTAACAAATCTTCTTCCCATTGTGCAAAGTTACCGTTTTTAAACAAATCATGATAAAGGTGTTTTCATATTCTGTTGAAACAGATAAAATTCAATATAAATGAACCCAATATTCGGAAAACCAAACAATTCAAAAATTTATATCAGTATAAACAAGAAAATCAACACAATTGATAATTGGAATCTGCGATTTTTTTGTATTTTTGCAATCACAAGAGACAGCAATGTCTTGGTCCTATAGCTCAGTTGGTTAGAGCAACTGACTCATAATCAGTAGGTCCCTGGTTCAAGCCCAGGTGGGACCACCATAATCCCTGTAAACAGTTAGTTTACAGGGATTTATTTTTAACTGGGCCACTATAGGGACCACTAGAAAGCAAAAACCACTTTAATTCTTAAAGATTTTAATAAATTTCATATTCACTATGTCATTTAAAATCTAAAGGCAAAATATTTATCTACTCTTTCATTATCATATACTTATCACCTTACAATAGCCACAAATCTCCTCACAGAAAGCTAATATCATTATTTGAAAATTATTTCACTTGACAGTGATACGAGGAATTAATACTAAGAGATTAAAACAAAAAAGCCCCTTACCATTTCTGGTAAGGTGGAAAAGCCGCTTAAAAAAACCAGTCTTCGCCGGTCTAAATTGACCACCCTCTGCCGGTCCAAATTGACCACCTCATAAGAACGACATCTTCCTTGCTGATTACGGGCATTAATGATTATTTTGGCATTGTTCAAAATAATCCAAATGTCAAATAAACTAATCATTATGAGCAAGGTAAGAACAATTATCAAGCTTTACACCGAAGGTGTAAGTAAACAGTCCATAGGGGAACGGACAGGGCTTCCCCGTAATAGTGTTAAAAAGTACATTCGATTGTTTCTGGCTTCGTGTAAATCACTCGAAGAGATAGAACAGATGAGTGATACAGACCTCGAACAGATGTTCCTGGAGATGGCTCCACGTCATCATATTGAGAATGATCCGCGGTATCAAACACTGGTAGAGTATTTTCCAATGATGGAAAAAGCTCTAAAAACCAGAGAAATAACCAAGGAGAAGCTTTGGCAGCAATACATTACACAGCATCAGGATGGATATCGTATTTCGCAGTTCAAAAATTATTATCTTTTATGGAAGAGAGTACGTAACCCTGTTATGTATATTGAACATAAGGCTGGGGAAAAGATGTATGTTGATTATGCCGGAGAAAAACTTCAGGTTTTAGATCCAGAACTGGAAGAAGTTGTAGATGTAGAAGTTTTTGTTGCAATACTTGGTGCCAGTCAGTTGACCTATGTAGAGGCAAGTTATACTCAACAAAAGGAAGACTTTATAAACTCTTGCGAAAATGCATTGCGATACTTCGGGGGTGTACCTAATGCCATTGTTACTGATAATTTGAAGTCGGCAGTCATTAAGAGCAGTCGTTATGAACCTACATTGAATGAAGCATTCGCAGACTTTGTAAGTCACTATGCTATGGCAGCACTACCTGCAGCACCATATAAACCCAAACACAAGGCATTGGTAGAAGGTGCGGTAAAAATCATATATCGCTCGATATATAGTGTTTTAAAAGGCAATGTATATTCTTGTATCGAAACGTTAAACGGAACCATCAGAGAGGCATTGGAAGCGCATAATAATCGACCGCTGTCAGGAAGACCATTCAGTAGGCGGCAATTGTTCGAAGACACTGAGCGTCATATGTTGAATCCATTGCCTGAGAAAAGATATGAGTTAAAACGTCGTTATATCGCAACTGTTATGAAGAACAATTATGTCTGTCTTGCTGAGGACAAGCATTATTACAGTGTTCCTTATCGTTTCATTGGCAAGAAGGTAACGCTGCTTTACAGTAGGTCTGAGGTTGAAATACACCACCGTTACGAACGAATAGCAGTACACAAAAGGAATAGCCATCTTTTTGGACACACCACAGAAAACGATCACCTGGCTTCCCAACATCGTTTCATGAGCGACTGGAACCCTGATAAATTTATAGAACGTGCCACAGAGGTAGGTCCACAAACCAAAGAATATATTATCCAGTTGCTTAACACCAGGCAGCATCCTGAACAGACATATCGATCCTGTCAAGGCGTTTTGAGTTTTGCTGCACGTGCAGGAAAAGAACGGCTTAACAATGCTTGTCAACGTGCACATCAATTTGGTGATTACAGCTATCAAACCATCCGTGTAATTCTTGAAAAAGGACTTGATCGAACCCCGTTGGATCAACTAGATGATAATCCATTAATGCCGCCTCACGACAATATCAGAGGTAAAAACTATTACAGGTAAAGATACTCCCGAGGTTCACCTGAAAGGGTGAACCCCGGCTATTGTTTAACTTAAAATCTAATAAAATGAATGAACAAACTCTTCAAAAAATGAAACAACTCAAATTCTTAGGTATGGTTCGGATGTTCAGTACAAGCATGGAGAATGGCGATATGGCAAAAATGACTGGAGATGAAATGATATCCATGCTTGTTGATGCTGAGTGGGACGATCGTAACAATCGCCGGATTGAACGGCAAATGCGCAATGCCAAGTTCCGTTATAAGGCCAATATTGAACAGTTACACTTTGATATAGATCGCAACCTGAATAAAAACCAGATGATGCGTATGGCCGAGTGCACTTTCATTCAACGCAAAGAAAATCTTTTGATCACCGGCAGTACCGGTATCGGGAAAAGTTATATTGCATCAGCTATTGGGAATCAGGCTTGCACGCTTGGCTTCAAGGTGCTTTATGCAAATACTCCAAAACTGTTCACAAGACTTAAAATGGCCAAAGCCGATGGCTCCTATATCCGGGAGATCTCAAAAATAGAACGACAGGATCTTCTAATCCTTGATGACTTTGGTTTACAACCTATTGATGCTGCCAGCAGGTCTATGCTAATGGAAATCGTCGAAGATCGTCATGGAAACCGTTCAACAATAATCACATCTCAATTGCCTGTAACAGAGTGGCACGAAGTAATTGGTGAACAAACAATAGCTGATGCTATACTTGACAGGATTGTTCATGATGCACACCGAATGGAACTTCTTGGAGAATCACTAAGAAGAAGACCAAAAAACAAATTAATTGAAAATGTTGAAACAGAATAAATAAAATTAATTTTGTATACGTTAATCAAAACAAGGAAATGATCGTTCTTGCAAAAACACAGAAGAGGTGGTCAATATACTCCGGCATAAGATAGTCAATTTAAAACGGCGGGAGGTGGTCAATTTAGTCGGCATATCCAATTGTCTTCTAAAAAATATTTGTAAGCAAGTTTGACATCACCGTCTGTGATTATTTGCTTGCTTAGAATTTTGCTTGCTAAACCTTTTTCTCAATAATCTAATTCACCAATCCAATCATGTATTTCTTCGGTTAAACTTTTTGCTGTCATTTTAAAATATTTAAGCTGTCAATGATTGGTTAAGTTATTCTATTATTGTTCTACTGTTAATTTCTTGCACTGTCATTTAATGTTTGCACTGTCGCCACAGGGTTGCCGATAACTCGTTTATATATACGGGAAACCCGTATAATACATCCCAATATGGGAGTATTATATACAACTTTTGATCAGATAAATTTAGTAATAAAAATGCGACATAAGATTAAAAATTCCAATTTCTTTTCATCTTGGATATTTCGGTGATGCTGGTTACAGAATGAATTGGGGAGTTCACATCCGGTTCCTGGAGAGGCTTGAGCTGAAATACCCTTACCTACTCGACCCCCATTAATTCCATTATGTGTAATTCAATTTTGAGTATAATTTGCAATATTGTAAGTCATTGTGAAATGATTTAATTGTCTGTGTCTTATTTAAACTTGTTCTAAATATCAATTTTTCGGGTTACCTTTTGCAATATATTGGATTAATGATTTATGCTTATTTGCTGGTGCGGATTTGTAATCCGAACCTTTTTAATCAGAGATTTGTAATCCCTAAATACTATTACATATTTCGCTAACAATACTACACAATTAAGCAGATGGGTGTGGAGTCAAATTTTGTTTAGTACTTAAATTAATTCATTATGATATTTTTAAAATTATTTTTCTATCAATGTCGAAAGACGAATATCTGATGTATCTTTATCTAATCATGTACTCTATTACTTTAATATAAGGTTTCTTGTTTGCAAAAGCATCTTTGATTATTTAATTGCCTCTACTATCCTTTACTCACTTATCAAAAAACTAAATCATAACTTTCTTTCTCATCCAAATAAACCATGAATGGCAATTCCATATCATAAATTTATTTTACAAAATTTAAAATAAAAAAATAAAAAATAAATCTGACACTGATAATACATACACGCCCAAATCGGACAGCTATGAGTAAATGGGGTCAGCTACCATTTATTTCAGTAAAATACGTAGATAGCTAATAATAAAAATGGTGACTGACCCCATTATCCTGCAATAGGTTATCTGAAATCTGTTTAGAGTAAGCAAAAAAATTAAATCAAAAAAAATGGCAAAATCAATTAAAACACTCACTCCTCAACAAACCCTGGCCTATCAAAATCTAAATATTGATATGAGCCATCGTATTATTTTGAGTATGGATGGCGGCGGTATACGTGGCATCCTCAGTCTCCAGCTATTAAAGAAAATAGAAGAGATAGCAGGTATTCCCTGTTACCAGTTTTGCGACTTAGTAGCTGGCACTTCCACCGGAGCTATTATTGCAGGCTTGATTACTTCCGGTAAAACAGCTATAGAAATTGAGGAACTATATATACAGTTTGTAACCAAAGTGTTTTTAAAAAGAGTTTGGCTTTCCAGTAGGTTCCTCGATCCGCCCCAATATGATAAAAAGAATTACAGGGCAGCGTTAAAAGCATTATTAGGTAATACTACTTTAGAGCAAACCTGTGCTGCTACCGGGGTAGATTTACTTATCGCTTCTAAAGATATTACAGATAATGAAGAGACCTTTTTTACCTGCTTTAATAATAGCAAATGGGTGGGAACCTATAAAGATGTTTTATTGCGTACAGTAATGGAAGCTACCATGAGTGCTCCTACTTATTTTCATCCTTTGGAAAGATTCATTGATGGTGGAACTACCACTTACAATAATCCTTCTTTGGCAACTTTGCTGGAAGCTGTATGTTATAGCGGAAAGGGAAAATATGAAATTGCTAAACTTACTTTGATCAGTTTAGGCACCGGTATGACTGTAAAGTCTGTATCTCCGCAAGAGGCATTGAACCCGAGTGGCCCGGATGCTTATTTCTGGTTGAATTATGTAATAGATGAATCCAGCCAAGATGCCAGTTCCATGCAGGTAGATACTTTGAGAAGTGGTTTACTTGATCTCGATTATAGACGTTTTCAAATATCATTCGATACTGCCGCTATCAAAAAATTACCAAATAAGGACATTTCACAAATACATGTTGTACATGCAGACTGGTTGTGGGATTTAACTGATGAAGATTTACAGGGCATTGAAATGGATGATACTAGTAAGTTCGCATTGGTGAAAATAATAGGAGAAGCGATGATGGATTATATTATGCAAAGCAATCAATTTACCAGAGACCTAAACGATACACCTACCAAAAGAGATGAACTGATCACTGCCTTTGGTGATGTGGACCGTATTAAAGCGCAAATAAGTGATGCCGTGTGGATTGACGAGAAGGTCGTAACATAAACCAAACAAGGATTTTAAAAGACACAGATGGTTTGTTGAAATCTGTACTGGTAAGGTAATTAAAACGAAGAACGGTTGCGAGAATTAAACATCTGAAAGAGAATCCATTTTAAAAAAGAAAACAAACAATAGAGTAAATGGGGTCAAGAGTAAATGGAGGAGTAAATGGAGTCATCCACCATTTATTTCAGTAAAATACGTAGATAGCTAATAATAAAAAATGGTGGCTGACCCCATAGCCGTCAAGCTAAAACTTGTATGTGCCTAAATATCATGCGATTAATAATGTAGATAAAAGCTCGTATATATAGGGGGGTATGTGATCCTTCTTTTATTAAGTTTGAACACAAGATTAGTGCTGTTTTTTCAGATGCTTTTCTTCGGATGCATGCCTTTAAAACCGGATTCTGCAAGAGGATTTCAAAGTTTTCACATATCATGTTTCTTGACAGTTTATTATACGATGCCGTCTCATCGAATACGAAGAGCTTGAATGCATTATCAATAAACGCAAAGGGGAAGTATAATATTAAAATAACTAAACAGGGTATAGACCAACGCTATACACCTGAAGGGGTAAAATATGTACAGACACTTTGCTCGGCACTGTTATCCGCTCAGTTAAACCGTTCTGTTGATGCTGGATGGTTTAGCAAATTTGAGCGGGTATTAATAAAGGATTCTACTAAATTTGAGGTATCTGGTAACCTGGCCAAACAACTCCCAGGTACGGGTGGATCAGCATCCAAAGCCGGGGTTTGCATTCAATATGAGTTCGATATCAAGTCAGGTGAGGTGAATGATTTATCGATTGGTCCAGCTACCTCTCATGACAAATCTGATGCAAAAAATACACTTGGTAAAATACGAAAGGGGGATTTGATTTTACGTGATTTGGGATACTCCGTTATTCCCTGCTTTAAGACTATCAATGAGAACGGGGCCTATTTTATATCAAGGCTAGCTGCTAATATTCTTGTTTTCGAAAGGATAAACAATGAGTTGATTGAAATTGATTTCCCTAAACTGTATAAAGAAATGACAGTAAGCAATATCAAAAGACTAAGCAAGAATGTCATAATTGGTGATAAAGCACAAATGCCGGTTCGTTTAATCATCGATTTAATGCCTGAGCAGGAAATAAACAAACGCAAGCGTCAAACAAAAGAGAACAACAAAGAACGAGGACATAAAGCCAATAGTAAATTCATGAACAGGGTCTATTTTAATCTGTTTATCACCAATATAGATGAAACGATAATGGAACCAAAGATCATTACAAGAATCTATAAATTGAGATGGCAAGTGGAGATCATCTTCAAGACTTGGAAATCCATATTCGGTATAGACTGTATTAGCCCTATGAAATATGAACGTTTGATGTGTCTATTGAATGTAAGGTTACTGCTCATTTTAATCAATTGGGAGTTGTTCATGCATAAAAGGTGTCAAGTATTTGAAGCAACGCAAAAGTTATTGAGTATCATGAAATGCTTTAAAACATTGCATGAGCATAACAATGAATTGAGGCATATTTTAACAGACAATTGCAAAAAACTATCAAGTTGGAGTCAGAGGATATCCAAATTGTTAGAGTCAAATCATTGGCTTGAAAAGAAAAATAAAAAGATAGGTTTTATGGAAATAATGATGTTAAATGTTTTGTAATCAAATAAATATGACTATCTTTAATGAAAATAAAGCGAGAGCAGATCTCGAGTCTGTCTCGCTTAGTAATAACACAAAAATGTTCTTTGATATGAGCAAAATTAATACAAAAGAACCTGTTCTCCAAAGGAACGGGATGGTAAATAGTGTATTAGGCTCATATTTAATTGTTTAAAAATAAATAATTTTAAATGGGTTGGTGATAAAATATCTTAGCTTGACGGCTATGCCCAACACCCATAAAGAGTATACCCCAAAGCTGCGCCGTACCTGCTCCCGCTGAAGCTATATGGTACAGGTATGGCGAGGGTGCGGCGTATGTGTGGCATGCCACTTCATATCCAAATTTTATGAGTTAAGATCTGAAATAATCTTGTGCAACTCATCTTTTGACTTGCCAAGTTTTTTCTCTAAGCGGCCTAACATTTCATCCTCTTTTCCTTCGAGCAACAATAAATCATC